>Ga0315904_10004095_pt1 | contig 21033 bp, 13 predicted proteins | sample LakEriMetagenome_6_FD_203529 | JGI IMG/M metagenome (GOLD analysis project Ga0315904, IMG submission 203529) | Freshwater fungal communities from buoy surface, Lake Erie, Ohio, United States - Buoy 12 MA120 | ecosystem: Environmental > Aquatic > Freshwater > Lake | place: USA: Lake Erie, Ohio...
GCAGCAGTGATCTCACGCTCATGCAGGTCGAAATTGTTCAGACAGCAATTCAGTACCTCTTCCTCCCCTATTCCAAAACGATTGGCATTCCGGGCAAGGAGATAGACGAAACTGTTCCGGGATCCCTTTTCGTACCGGGTCACCTTTTCGGTGAACTTCAGGCATTCATCCATTGAGGTTGAAGAAATACTCTTCACAGCTGGAGGCACTGCTGTTTCTGACTTCACAAATTGGAATACCTCGCTCTCTTTGTTGACATACAGGTTCGGATCCCAGGACATGAAACAGAGCCGGGTGATGTCCTTACATTTTGGATCGGGTTCGATGCCGGTCAGTTGATGATAGAACTGCATGAGCTGAGTGATTATTTCTTTGTGATCCTCCTTTGAATTGGAGACCCGAACGAAGATCTTCAAGCCTGTATAACTCGGACTAATGAACGAGGCTGCCGTATAGGAACAGGCGTTGACCTTTTCGATGATCACGGGAAGTTCTTCCGGAAGTAGATCATCCAGATCCAGGTGGGCGATCCCTGAATAGGCCGTAAGGTGTTCCAAGGTTCTACCTCCCTTAAATGTGGCTGACGGTGTAAAGGCCGGCAGTTCTTTCTTGAGCTTATCTCCAAGGCTATGCTTGCCCTGGTGATAAGCATAGCGGATGGCTTTGACCCGCTCCTCAAATTCATTGCTTTTTATTCTTTCCAATAGGGTAAAGAGGTTCCCTTCTTCCATTGGTGTGTGGAAGTCACTGTATAAAGTAACATTCATGATCTACGTTTTAGTGGAAACTAAAAGGGGAACCGGGTTCCCCGGGGCGCCTACCTGAACGGTGGCTTGTAGTACTTCTCCAACATCGAGTTGACATCCGACTGGCGGTAGTAGAATTTGCCGTGGATCTGAGAGAATCCGATGTATCCCTCATCTCTGAGTTTCTGTAAGGTCGAACGACTGATGTTGAGGAGTTTCATGAGGTCGGTATTGTCGTAAATGACCTCAGCAGGGTTCTTCTGCTTTTCAGACAAATGCTGCTGGAGCAGATTCAATTGGTTCAATAAGGCTTCATACTGTTCTTGCGTTAATACTTGGAAATTCATGTGGTCTTCATTTTTTTTCATTGGACAATTTGGGATCGACCCCGGTGATAAAGCCGCGTACCGGGTGTTGTTTGACCCACTCGAGAAGAGCGGTTCGTTCGAAATAGAGTTTTTTGCCCATCGGGCAGTGGTGAGGGATCTGTTTGTTGCTGGTCAGCTTGTACAGATAAGAGGGGGTAATGTCAAGCAATAAGCAGGCTTCTTTGACGGTGAGGACGTCTTTCTGGTTGATAGTCTGCTCGATCAGCATGCGTTCGATGTTGAGGAGTTTCTCCAAAATCAGTTGATTACTCATGGCGTGATTTAAATTCTTTTAGGCAATATTAGGCAAGTAGATCGTAACTATTTTACGTTCTAATAATACTTGTGTCTAATTGGATTCTTTTGTGCTATTTGACCACCTTTCAGTCTCGTTTACGCAGCTAACGATCAATCATTGAACGCATCCATTGCCTTATCGAGTTCTTCGTTGACGATCTTAGCGTAAACCTGTGTTTCCTTGATGGCGGCATGGCCCATGAGTTTGGAAACTTTATCGATGGAGACTCCTTTACGGAGGGCACGGGTTGCCCAGGTGTGGCGGGATGTATGGAAGCTGATCTTCTTGTCGATCTCTGCTTTCTTTTGAATTTCCTTGAGATTCTTGTCGATATAGGCAGTTGCTGAACTGACGGCCAGATCCAATGCCTTTGCTCCTTTCTTGTAGATGTCAGCAGGCAGGCAACCGAAAATGAAATCATCCGGCTTGGAATCGGCCTTCTTATACTTGTTAAAGATCTCCAATCCTTTCACCGGAACCTTGATCACGATCTGGCTATTGGTCTTCTTCACCTTGAAATTGATGTGGGTGCCGTCAAAGTGTTTCCATTGCAACTGGAGAATATCCGATACGCGAAGTCCGCCTGTATAACAGGAGAAGATGAACATGTTTTTGTGGACTTCCATCTTCGTATTAGGAGTGACCGTGGCTTTCTCGAATTTTGCCAATTCTTCCTCGGTGAGATAAACCCTTGTTGTCTTCTCGGTTTTCATCTTATACCTCAGGAAGGGATTCTCTTCAAACTGGACAAGTCCCTGACGGAAGGCTTCATTGAAGATCGCCCTAATGATCTTGAAGTTGGAATGGATGGTGTTCACCTTGTTGCCGTTCTTGGCCAGGTGTGTTTCGTATTCTTTGAGAAAGGCGGGGGTGATCTCGGAGAAGTATAGGCCCTTCCGGTAGTTCTTCATTTTTGAGATTACCGTTCGCACCCGATCATAGGTCCCGATCCTTCCCTCAACATTGAGCCTTTCTGCGTATTGATCTGCAAAGGGATAAAAGGGTTCGGGAGCTTTGCCTATCACCTTCTCTTTTAGCTGGCGACTTGAGATCCGTCTATGTTGTACATCGAGGTCGAGCACGTCTTTCTGTAGTTCGTTGAACCTTTCATAGATCTGTGCATTGATGCTCCTGATGGTATGTTTGTCCATGTCGGGACGCTTGACCACTTTGATCAATTTATTGGCTTCATCCCAGTCATCGATGTGGACTGAATGCCCGGAGGCAATGTAACTTACTTTTCGGTTTTTGATCAGTCTGAAATGGATGGGTCCTACTCCTTTGGAGTTGAGTTTATCTTTTCTGAAAACGATGGAGACAGATGACATTTCTTGTGCTGATTTTGCTCAGTCCAAGATAGGAAATAAAGAGCAAAATGGGGTAAACATTGGGGTAAACATTTTCTGTTTTTTTATGGTTTCGAACCATCTCGTTTACGCAGCCGATTTTTGGAAAGCCCTATTTATAGGGGTTTTGGAGGGTTTTTTGATTTTTGGGGAGGGGTAGTATGGAATCCCTCCGGGGTCACAAAACAGAGTGAGAGTGAAGAGCGAGAGCGATATACTCCACTCTGTTTTTCTTCGCTCTCACGCTCCAACTCACACTTTATCTAGATTTTTTGTTGGATTCTTTCCATCCAAAAACTTCTTCCAGATCCTTGTAAGAGCTAGACTTTTCAACCATTGAGGTCACAAAACAGAGCGAGAGCGGTTCACTCCACTTTGTTTCTCTTCGCTCTCACGCTCCAACTCACACTTTATATAGATTTTTTGTTGGATTCTTCCCACCCAAAAACTTCTTCCAGATCCTTGTAAGAGCTAGACTTTTCAACCATTGAGGTCACAAAACAGAGTGAGAGTGAAAAGCGAGAGCGGTTCACTCCACTTTGTTTTTCTTGGCTCTCACACTCATTCTCACAGTTTGGCTGCGATTTTTATCAGATTCTCTTCGGTTTACAACCCGAAAAATCGATTTATACATTAGATTTCCAAACTCTAAAAGGTCATGCCATGACCTGCACATTGGTATCGGACTTTTACAATGGTATTTTTACCTTGCCTCGTACAAGTAGTACCTCATCAAATAAACCGTCATTCCAAAATACACGAAATCGAAGAAACCATTGTCGTAATTCTGCACAAGGAAGCTCCCGAAAAAGAGGATCAGAAAAAGGATCAGCGACGCGTAAAACCCGAGAAGCGAGTAGGTCTTCGTCGTACCTTTTGCATATTCACGTTTGATCAGAGCCAATGAGAATAAGCCTGCGATCGCAAGTTCCAGAATCACTATGATCGCAAAACTGATCTCTATCCCTCCCGGAATCCAGCCGATCAGGCTATCAGCGAATTTCTCCCTAAACCAGGAGGGTGGAAAATCCCCAAGCAATTTATGAATTCCGGTTGTTGCCCCAAGGGCAAGATAGATCAATATGATCAATACTTTTTCCATATTGGGATAAACAATACTTTTATCGAACAGTTCAAAATTAAGACTAACTTCTACATTTAATCTGAAATAATGTGCTAGCAACTGTTCTTATAAACACATCAGAAGGTCTTTCCCTTAAAGGTGCTCTACAACACCCAACATTAGAACCCAAAGGAATTATCATACTCGTCCACGGGATGGGAGAACACTCCGGACGCTATAGCCATGTTTCGGAATTCTTTACTCAACATGGTTTTGCCGTACTTCGAATGGATCTGCGCGGGCACGGCATTTCGGCGGGAAAGCGAGGACATACACCTTCATACGATCACCTTATGGACGATCTCCGTGCGATCTGCGACAAGGCGAGCGAACTCTTTCCGGGTATTCCAATGATCCTTTACGGTCACAGTATGGGTGGTAATCTTGTACTTAACTTCCTCATTCGAAGGAAGCCGAAGCTGGCAGCAGCCATTGTCACTGCACCATACCTGAGACTCGCTTTCGAACCGCCATCCTGGAAAGTGGCCCTTGGCAAGATCTCAGCAGGTATTCTGCCAAAACTCACTCAGCCAACCGGTTTGGAAACTGCAGCCATTTCCCGGGATCCTCATGTGGTGACTGCGTATGAAAAAGATCCTCTCGTTCATGACAAGATCACTTCTGCGTTCTTTGTAAACGTCCATTTTGCCGGTCCTTATGCCATCGAACATGCTGCTCAGATCGAGGCTCCCACATTGGTGATGCATGGCACTTCAGACCGTCTGACCTCCCATAACGGATCCTTGGAATTGCACAGCAATACAAAAGGAAATGTTGAATTGAAGATCTGGGAGGGTTTGTATCATGAATTGCACAATGAACCGGAAAAAGAGGAGGTTATGGCGTATGAACTGAAGTGGCTGGAACAACATCTCTAAGCAGGATCAGATCCTCACTCCAAACACACACACATCATCGATCTGTTCATGTCCTTCCGACCATGAGTCGAATTCCTTAGCAAGCATTTGTTCCATGGAATTCACTGACTCCCCACTCAGGCCTGTCAAGAGTAACTTGAAGCGGGTATACTTGTACTTTTTCCCCTGCTCGCCGCCGAACTGATCAGCGTATCCGTCACTGAACAAAACGATGACATCATTTTCCATCAGCTGAACTTCATGATTGGTGAAAGGAACTCGATCTTCGAATAATCCCACCGGTTGTTTGTTACCTTTGATCTCCGTCAGCTCTTCATCGGAAATGATGTAAAGAGGGTTATTCGCCCCGGCAAATTCAAGCTTTAGCGTATCCAAATGCAGACAACACAGCGCCACATCCATCCCGTCGCGCACACCGCTATAACCTTCCTGACGAAACGATTCTTCCACCAACTCGCTCAGCTTATCAAGGATGTCTGCCGGGTGCTTCAGATCATATTCTTTGAGCGCACGATTCAACCCATTATTCCCTACTACGCTCACAAAAGCTCCGGGAACCCCGTGACCGGTACAATCAACTACAGCGAAATAAATGCGGTTAGCTACTTTTCGAACAAAATAAAAGTCCCCTGAAACAATATCCTTTGGTCGGTAAAAAACAAAGGCTTCCCTTAAACAGTCGGAGATATATTCTCTCGTCGGAAGGATGGCATCCTGCAAGCGCTTCGCATAGCGGATACTATCCATTATATCGCGGTTCTTTTCCTCAACGATCTCTTTCTGCTTTTCGATCTCGGTCTTCTGACGGAGTACCTCAGCCGTTCTTTCGCGCACCACCTCTTCCAGGTGTTCCTTTTGCTTCCTGATCCTCCTGTTGCTCAAATTTATAGATCCGTAAATGATTAGGATGAACGCCAGTGCATAAAGTGAATACGCCCACATAGTCCGATACCACGGAGAGAGTATGGTAAATCGGTAGGTCGCCACCAGGGATTCCACACCGTAAATATTTCTGGCTTTCACTTTGAACACATAATCTCCTTCATGGAGGTTGGTGTATGACTTTTCCGTATTCGCAGACCAGGAAGACCAGTTTTCATCCTGCCCTTCGAGTATGAAGCTGTAAAGTGTCGCTTTCTCGTCAAGATAGCTTCCCGCTGCAAATTCAAAACTAATACTGCGTGATGAGTATGGTAAATTCACTTCAAACTCCTTTCCTTGTATCAAGGATGCTTCACCACCTTTTCCGGCAAATGAACCACCGAAAGACAGCGAATCACCTATAGATACAGCCCGGATGATGCTGTTGAACTTCTGACCGTAGTTCTTCTTGATCGATGGATTGAAGAGCATCAGACCGTTCGGTCCTCCAAGCCATGTCATCCCGTTCAATTCATAAAAAAGCCCATGTACGATATCCGTCGAATAACGCTGAAAGTCTCTTGAATTCCATGTGTGGGATGCACTGTTCTCAAAATATCCGATCTCAAAGCGGTTGTTTTCCTTCGCCAGAACTGCCCACACTCTGCCATTGCCATCTTTCATTATACGGTGAACTCCGCACTTGACCGGTAGTCTGTAATCTGTACTTGTTACCAGCTTATCGTTCACCATTCTGAACAGCCCCTTATCATTTCCAACGTAAGGCACTCCATCAATTATGGACACATACGCCGGACCATCATCCGGTGAGCCGACAACCTTTCTGATCATGTTACCCGAACCGTCAGTCTTACTGACATGTGACCGAATCACCCCGCCGGCTATAGTTCCCAGCCACAATGTTCCATCTGACTGCACTGAGATGTTAAATATGTCTTCGGTAAAACCTTCCTCATACCCTTCGTCAATAAATCCTGACCCTGTCCAACGGATCTTACTCAAGCCATCATAATTGGCCACAAAAACCAGATTTGGATCCTTGGGTGACTGAACAAAGTTATATGGTCCACTTTTCGAAACCTGCACGAGGGTTCCGCCGTTTTCACGCAACATCCATACGCCATTATTGGCAGCGATGAGCAGGACGGAATCCTTTCCAAAAACAACTTGCTTGACACCGTAGCAGTCGATAGTGAGTCCGGGAACCTTAAAGATCCGATCTGAAGATTTTGAATACCGGTCATTCAGGTAATAAAGGCCGCTGAGTGTGGCATAATATACCCTACCTCTGAAGCTGCAAATGCTTTCCACCCCACTGTTCATTCCGAACTCAACGCCGAATCTGCTCACAGGAGAGATTACCTCCACTTTAGAAATCCCCTTATTGGTTCCGATCCAAATATTGCCTTCTTGATCCAGGTACTGACACTTCACATTTCCATCGATCAGTCCATTGCTTTGATCTATCCGATAATTTAATCCGAAGTTTCTGTCGTAGATCAGCAATCCGTCCGAAAACGTTCCCAACGAATAATACTGATCGTAAATATTGATCGCATTATATGCAGGTAATGTGAATGATAAAGGAACCGATTTGGGGCTGTCCGGATCTGAATAATCGTCTACATACCCTTCCGAAGTCTGGATGAAGGTACCATTAGCAAAATTGAGAATGGCGTAGATCTTTTTCTCTCCGACATACCTTTGTCCATTCGGAGCACGCACGAATCTATCGTCTTCAAGCACATACAGTCCCGATTCTGTTTTTGCCGCATACAACTTTCCATTGGCATAGAAAACCCCATAAAATGGATCATTTTCGTTAGAATGCCATGTCCTGAATTTCCCATTTGCAAAACCCAAAATGGTGTTCCCGAAGTGAAAGTAGGCAGCTCCATCCCCTATAGTGACAGATCTGGGATTCTTTAAATCCACGTTTTTCAACTTCCCTTTCAGCGATACAAAATTCAATCGCCCGCTCCTGTCGGCAGAGAGGTATCCAAGGTCTCCTCTTGCCGCCACATATACCAAACCGGATCTGTCAGTCGCAACGGCACTTACTTCCCGGCTATCCTCACTGTCCTCATTGGGCACTACGATCGTTCGCCAGTTGGTACCATCGTATTCCAGCACACCGGTTTTGTTTCCGAAATACATTACCCCCCGCTTATCCTGGGTGATCGAAAAGATCTGAGCATGCCCGTTGTATTCGGTGGTAGAATAGTTTCTAAGATAAAGAGAGCCTTGAAGAAATTCCCGCTGTGCCTTGCCGGAGAAGAAGCACATTGATGAGAACAACATTCCAAGGAATGCATTCAGATATATATTCTGTATGCGAAAGCTCATAGATCAAAAATAAAAAAAGCCCTGCAAATGCAAGGCTTTAATATTATCTGCGGATCATGATCCGTTTATGCAGGATCTGTTCTCCTATTGAGAAACGAAGAGTATACACCCCTGAAGCTGCATTCACTGTATTGATCACATGTTCTGAACCATCGGTAAGCTGGTGAAGCGTTTCGGAAAGAATCATCCTGCCTTGCGCATCGATCAACTGATATCCTAGGGTCTTCACATTACCCATATTGAAATTAAGGTAGATCTCTCCATCTGTCGGGTTCGGATACACAATGATATCATCGTTGTCTACCTCCTCATTCAACCCTGTCTCATCTATAGGACCTGCAATGGCCTCGGTTCTGTTCGAACGAGTGGTGTTATTGTTCTCTACCCTGGTTGACACGCACACATCCTGAAGGGCAACCTCGACAAAATAATGCAGCGAAGTAGCTGTTGCCATTGGCGCATTTATATCCGTGTAAGAATTAACGTTGCTCGGAAGCGTAGCAATCATCTCCCATCCGGCAACGTCATCAAACCTCCAGACATTATAACTGGTATAAGAGAAACCTTCATAATTGTCCCAGATCAGATTGACATCATTGTTCAAACCAATATTCTGCGTGAGGTGTATAGTTTTATGGTGTCCGCTAAGATAGGATTCCGTTCCACAGCTATCTACTGCAGCTATTTTATAACGATACGATTGAACAGCAGGATTAGATATGGTGTCTATCCAAACACTGAGGGAGTCATAAAGCACTTCCCCAACCAGATAATATAAACCTGCCGCACTACTTTCCTTGTAGATGTTGTACGCCGCCACACCTGAAGTTTCAAGTTTCTCCCATGCGACCTTGTTGTGCTGGCCCGGACCAACTGTCACGACACAGATTGGATTGATCTCTGGTTCTTCATATTCTATATCATAAATAACATTGGATTCACACCCGTCAGCTCCACTAACCGTGAGGGTATATTGCCCTGGTGTCAGAGAATATATATCATCTGCAACCGAACCGGTTGACCATGAAAAAGAATATGGAAGTACTCCACCGATGGCAGAAGTATAAATACCACTTCCCCCGCTACCACAACCAACATTCAAAAGAGAGTCAAGAATGATTCCCGGAGCATTAGTTTCACTTATTGCCACCGTTCCCTGAGTCACACACCCTTGATTATCAATTACTGCAACATTGTGAAAACCAGACGAAAGCCCGTTCGCCACAGGCCCTGAAGCTCCATTTGACCAAACAAATAAATACGGCCCCGTAGTGCCAGTTACCACAGCAGCAGCTGTAGCATTCTGCCATCCACAAGAAGCCTGAGTAGATGTGAATTCAATTTCAACCGCATCAGGCTGACCAATAGTTACACTGGCCACAGAAATACACCCTTGCCCATTTGTAACAATAACTTCATACGGCCCTGCAACAAGAGCATTGACGTCTTGAGTTGTAGCTCCGTTTGACCATAAATAAGTTGCTCCCTCGGTATTACCGATTGGTGTAATGTCAATGGCCCCGTTATCATCCCCATAGCAACTCACATCAACCACATTTGATACTGCAATTGTTGGCGCCTCTGCATCTGAGATTGTGGCTAAAGCAAAATCCGTACAGCCTTTACTATCTGTAACATTCACAATATATGTTCCGGCTGCTAGGCCACTATTTATATTTGAAGTGACCCCATTAGACCAAATGTATGTATACGGTGAATTTGGCCCAACGACATATGCAACAGCTGTACCATTGGACTGAAGGCAATTGGAGTTTGAAGAATTCGTGATAATATTCATGTCAGAATCCGGAATGTTAATAACCTGAGAAATAATCATAGTATCACCACAACTATTTCTGGCAACCATAGTAACAACATAAGACCCCGGTTCACTGAACGAATGTGTTACAGGCTCCAATGCCTGACTTGAAAGCTCAATACCGGAGTTATCCCCAAAATTCCAGAAGAACTCATTCCCTCCATAGCCTTTGAAAACAATAGGTTCATTCAAACAGTAGTAGGCATCTTGTTCAATAAAAAATCCTGCTTCCTGTATTTCAGTGCCGCCTGTCACCGTTAGGACAATATCTTCTGTTACGGTCAGCCCGCAGCCATTGGTAACGGCTACCTGAACATTATAGATTCCCGGATCATTATATGCATATGTAGACTGATGGAAAACCATACTGGTTTGTTCAACATTCAGCGCGAAGGTGTCGGAACTTATCACATTTTCTCCATTACCCATGTCCCATACAACATTATTGGTTGGACTGTAGGGATACGTCAACAACAATATATCATCTCCCGGACAAAATTGGTTCTGAATCGTAAAGGCGTTTATATTTCCCGGCGGGATATTTGTTCCTGCGATAACGGTCAAATATAGTGTTGTATCGTTGCCACAGGCGTTTGTAATTGTACATGACACAGTATATGTGCCCGAAATTGCATAAGAATGATACCCCGTTCTTGTATCAGAGCCTGAACCATCACCAAAATCCCAATCAAACGTGCCTCCTTCCTGTTGAATATTCCATGCCCCATTAATATTATAGGTAAATGATTCGTTGACGCAGACTTCATCCGGCACATTCTCTATATACACATCAGGATTGATGGGTATGGTGTTAGAAATAATAACCGTTTGGTACATGGTTGTATCATTACCGCAACCATCCGTTAAGGTTAGTGACAGGCTATATTGCCCGGCATTATTGTAGGCGTGAACAGGTTCACGAAGACTGCTACTGCCTCCATCACCGAAATTCCAGCTGTATGATTCAGCAATTGGAGCAAAAAAGCTTATTTGAGAACCCGGACAATACCCTTGATTGGAGTTCCCCCCGAGATAGAAATTGGTTGGCCCGGTAAAATTGTTTGAATTTCCTACAACAATAGGAATATCCTGAAAGGTGGCCGTGTTTCCACAACCATTTTGGACTGTAACAGTTGGATAATATGTACCATAATCTGCATAAACATGTGTCTGAGATGTCCCTGTTGATCCATCACCATAGTTGAACAAATACGTTTGGCTCCAGTCTGTATACAAATTTATCTCTGTGCCAGGGCAAATAACCACCGTGCCGGAGCCCTGAACATCCAGAAAACTCTGGATTGGCAAATTGGAAGACACCGTTATCAACGTGTCAATTGTTTGGACACCACACTCAGAATTAACTGTAAGAACAACATTATAATTTCCTACTGCTCCGTATGCATGTTCAAAATTAAACCAGTTGTTTTGGGAGTTGGCAGTTGTGCCATCACCAAAATCAATATTATATGAAACATCAAAATTCTGATTAAAAAAAGCAATGTCCCAGAAGTTTATTTCATCGCCTACGCAAACTGTATCCTGACTTAGAACAAGCTCCGGTTTGTGACCGGCAATTAAAACATACTGACTGCTCGAACCGAGCGGTGAACCCGTTGCGCTAAACGCATCCAGAGTTACAAAATAATAGCCTGCCTGATTGTATACGTGAGTTGGGTTGGCCTGTGTTGAAGTTGTTCCATCCCCGAAATCCCATAAATACCCCGCAACACATTCAGAGTTATTCGTAAAAGACACTGGGTTTCCAAAACAAACGTAATCCGGCGCGTCAAATCCTACGGTTAAATTTTGCCCGTCACCCATTGAAACAGCCATGTTTAGTGTAACCTGATCATTGATGTTATCCAACGGGTTGTCAATTATCCTGACAGACACAGACGAAAGAGGCATATAATTCGTAAGATCTACGGTCGCTCCAGAACAATAATCGCTGGGCAACTCGGTACCATTTACTATTACTCTGGCCAATGTCCAGCTACATGGGGTGTTATAGCCAAAGCTTAACATTGCCGAAACAGGGTTGTTAACCCCACAAGAAAAATTTGTTATGCTTGTGATGAATCCAGGCTGATCATTTCCAGTTTGAGTTGCTGTAACCTGACATGGACACGCTTCTGAATTGAATGCATTCAACAGAATGGCGGATGAAAGTATAATTCTCTTAAGTAACTTGCCTGTCATAGTGAGATAATTAGGTTTTGTTGGGCAAAGTTAGAACAATCATCTCAAAAAATAAAATGCTGATTGTCAACTATCCATGAAACATAGGATGAACCTTGATCAGATATACTCCCTGAAGTAATAAGACTGCTGTTCCACGACAATCACTGAATCGTGTTCAAACGCGATGGTCCAGCACATGATCTTGCATGCAGTGTTTTCTGATCATACTGTTAGCCCTGTTCTCCAAGTGGATCAGAACTTCAGGGTCAGGCGTACGAGAAAATTCCTGCCCGCCTGGGGATAGACAAAGTTCTCGATCACGCGCTGACCCCCGAAAATATACCCCCAGGTGTAGCCGTTGTTCGCATAGCGGAAGTTCAATAGGTTGTTGACAGTCACTCCCAGAGTCAATTCTTTCATCATCCATTTTGCAACCGTATAGGAGGCACCGGAATTCATGATGAAATAAGCATCCAGCATGCGGTCTTCACTGGAGGTATTGTCGAGGAACTGACTGCCCACGTATTTTCCGAGCAAAGTGAGCTGTAAGTCCTTCAACGGTTCGTACGCAAGACCCAGTGTAGCGATCATTCGCGGAGAGAAGGCCAGATCGGTGTTCTCGTGCAGGATGGTATCCTGGATCATGTTCCCTTCACTGTCGTAATTATCGTAGTTGTCGATGTACTCCGTGAACGAAACGATCTTGTTCTGACTCATGGCAAGACTTCCTGAAACGTTAAGATTGTTGCGGATTCGATACCCCGCTTCCAGTTCCAGTCCCGCTCTGTAGCTTTTATCCACGTTGGTGCGGATGTAGGCCCCCACATCGTTGATCTCTCCTGTGAGGATCAGCTGATCCCTGTAATTCATGTAATACAGGTTTGCATTTACAAACAGCTTGTGTGCATTGAAACGATAGCCCGCTTCCAAATTACCAAGACGTTCAGCTTTCGGAGTAACACCCGGCGCTGCAGAAATGAAATCGTCCCTCACCGGCTCGCGGTTCGCCACACTGTAAGAAGCGTAGATGAGTGAACGCTCGTTGAGATCATAGGAGAGTCCTGCCTTCGGATTGAAGAAGAAGAAGTCTTCCTCTTGTTGAACTGATATAATATCGCCCATGAACTGGTCCATTCCCAGGTAAGAATAATTCAGGTAACGCGCCTGCAGGTCCACAAAGAAATTGAAGCGCTTGTAGCCGTAATTTGTTTTCAGATACAAGTTCGCCTCGTTCTTTTCGGCATCGTTGTCGTAGTAGCGCTGACCGATCTCACTTTGTGACGCGTTTCTCGCCCAGATCACCTCACCGAAATGCTTTCCGACGTATTGATTGGCGCCTCCTCCGAGGATGAAACGGAATCCTTTGTAGGGGTCGAAGGTCATGGAAAACACCGTTCCGTAGAAATGATTGTCCAGCCAGCGCTGACGGATGAGGTCTGTTGTCACGACGGTATCCGCACCAAATATCAAAGGCTCCAGTCCGTAATCCCCAAAATCGTCGTTTCGGCGGTACTGCTCGTAATAACCTCTTCCGCGCGTGTAATGGCCGGAAACATTCACCAGCATCCTTTTAAAATCGCGGGTGAAATGCAACTGATAATGATCCTGCTGGTAATTATCCGTTTCGTTCTCGTATGTATAATAATTGTAGGTGTTGCTTCCTGAGTTGAAAAGGTTCACAGAATCCTGTGTAGTTTGATAGGTTCCACCCGGATAGTAATTGTTGTAAAAATGGGTGAGTAATCCGTCCGCATCTTCCTGGAATTTAGCCTGCGGGATTCCCCACCATGCCTGATAGGTTTTCTCCTTCCCGCTGAACACATTGGCCTTCAGTACGCTTTTCTTTCCGACGTAAGCCCCGGAAAGGTAGAAGGATTTCAACTCAGAAGAAGCCCTGTCGATGAATCCGTCCGAGGAGATCCTGGACAGACGCATATCCACTGCAAAACGGTCATTGATGAGTCCGGTACCCGCTTTTACCGTATTTCTCCAGGTATTGAAGGATCCGGCTGAATTGTCGATCTCCGCAAAGGCCTTGCGCTGTATGTTGTCGGTTTTTATATTGATACTGGCTCCGAAGGCGGCAGCTCCATTGGTGGATGTTCCTACCCCACGCTGAACCTGAATATTATCGGCAGACGAAGCAAAATCCGGCATGTTCACCCACCACACCCCATGTGACTCGGAGTCATTCAGGGGAATTCCATTTACCGTGACATTCGTACGGGTTGGATCAACCCCGCGGATACGGATCCCTGTATAACCTACACCAGCACCGGCATCTGAAGTAACCACCGTGGAGGGAACCGTTTCCAGCAAATACGGCAAATCCTGTCCGTAATTAGTCTTATCGATCTGACTGCCGTTCAGGTTGGTGTAGGTGGTCGGTGTTTTCTGATCCGCACGCACGCCCACGACCTGTACCTCTTCAATATTCAGTGCAGAAGGAGACAAGATCAGTTCGATCTGCACGTCTCCTCCCTCTATTTTTACAGGCCTCTCCAATGGTTCAAAACCGATCAGCGAGGCCTTCAAGGTGTAAGAATTCGACGGCACGGTGGTGATGCGGAAGCTCCCGTTTGGATCAGAATAGGTACCGAAAAAGGTTTCTTCCAGGGTGATCTTTACTCCGGGCAATGTTTCTCCGTCTGAACTCTTTACTGTTCCCGAAATGATGTGTTGATTGAATGCGTTCAGCGGCACCGCACAAGCGACTACCCAGAACAAACGAACCATTCTTGTTTTCATTTTTTAAAAAATTAAAACAAGAACAAGGGGCCAATTCTTGGTGGTGAATACTCAAATTGACTTGTCATCTTCCCTGCGCAGGCATTATCCTGTATCAGGTTCAATGGGTATGATCTCAGCTCCGATGTGTGTCGGGGCACCCCTTAGAGACAATGCAAAGGTAATGAAAGAATGAAGAATTAAAGAATTGGAAGATTGAAAGATTGAAAGATTAGGGAATTAAAGAATTTAGGGTTGATATTTTAGAGTATTTGGGGTACTGTCAGTTCGAGTGACAGCTGTTCTCGATACACTCTCAGCTTCGCTTCGAGCACTCGAATGACAGCCGACGTTCCGATGGCTATCGGAACGAGAATTGACACAGTTACCACATTTTCTAACCTATCTAAACCAATTCCTTTATTCGTAATGAGTAATTGGTAATTTCAAAGTCTGCAGGCACGTGGTCAGGCGTTGGTTGAGGTCTCCTTTGACAATAGTGAATGGAAGGTTTCGGTCCTGAAGTTCTTTGAGATAGAGATCGTACAGTTCCATGCGTTGTTCAGGGTGTTCGCGAAGAGGATCTTCTTCCCAGGGGATGTCTGGATAGCAGAGAAAATAGTGATCAAACTGCTGGGATGAGAGTGCTTCAAGGATGAAGGGACCAACATTGCCGTATTTGAACTCAGACCAGATCTTCATCACGATCATTTCGGTATCACTTATTAAAACAGGTGCTTTCTCGTGCGTTAACCATAGATTGAGCTGTCCGCTTGCGATGTGAACAAGGTCTGATTCTTCATAGATCCCCTCGCGTTCCATCAGGTAATTACGAGCAAATTCGGGAATATAGACCGCTTCCAACCTTTGGGAGAGTAAGAGCGCAAGGGACGTTTTTCCCGTAGATTCCGGACCGGTCACCGCTATTCTCATACTTTTGTCTGTTTTCGGTATTCCCTCCGCCACCGTATGTATCCCTCAATGGATATGAGCGTGTACGCCACGAAAAGCAATGAGGTCATGTTGAGATCCCTACTGAAGAACAAATAAACTGACACAGTATCGATAACTATCCAGTACAGCCAGTTTTCAAGAACCCTCTGAGTAACCATGAAGGTGGCTCCCAGGCTGAACACCGTAACAAAAGCATCAGTATAGGGAAGAGCCTGATTCGTGCTGCTATCAAAGAAAATACCGGCCAAAAGTGCGACCTGTGTGCAGGTGAGTATGAAAAGGATATGTCGCCGGAAACTCCATCGCACAATGAATTGATCAGTAGAAGCTTTTTTTCTCCAGATATACCACCCATAAACGGCCATAAAAAGGTAATACGCCTGGAGTATACTTTCTAGATAAAGTTGATTCACATAACAGACATATACGTAAACCCCTGAAGAAATTCCGGCAAAAAACCATGCACTATGCCTCTTCCTCGCCATCAGAATAACATAAAACAGACCTGTAAGCACCGCTATCCACTCCAGCAAAGTGGTGTTCAGGATCTCCATGCCGATCTGTTCCAGTCTATCCATAAGTTCAGAACGCGAAGGTCATAAAAATGTTTGATAGGTTTAAGCAAGACCCGTATACAGATCATTGAACAAAATCGGCCTATTTTTGTCTAAGTCAGTAATCCGGTGAGCTCCATGAAGTTATCATTTTTACGGCGTAAGCGTTTCTGGAAACGTTTTCTTGTTATTGCGGTATTGACGCCTGTCCTGCTGTTCAGTCTTGTAATCGGTATTGTTTACATGAAGCAAGATGCGGTTGTTCAGGAACTGATCACAAACGTAAACGAAGATTTCGTGGGCACCCTCAGTATTCGGGATAGCCATATCGCTCCATTTGCCAACTTCCCCTACGTTTCGGTAGATCTGGAGGATGTGGAGATCTTTGAGGGCAAGCAGAAAAAGCGAAAAAAGCGAATCGCCCACTTAAAGGATGTGTATGTTGGATTTGATCTCTTTAACCTGCTTGCGGGTAAAGTGGAGATCCGTACCATTAAATTATCCGAAGGCGACCTGAGGATCGTGCAGCACACCGATGGCACTTTCAACTTGACCAATGCTTTTGCCAGCAAGAAACCGATCAACGAAGTGAAGGAAGAATTACATCTTGATCTTAAATCCATCAAACTGGAGAACATAGACATCTCCAAGCTGAATGAGGCCAACAATATGATGGTTGATGCCTATATCACTTCTGCAAAATCTCGATTCAAAACTAAAGAAGATCACCTCTTCATAGCCTTGGAAAGCCAATTTGAATTGAGCTTGATCAAAGATGGCGATACTACCTTTATCAAGCATAAGCATTTCCTGATTGACACAGAGATCGATCTGAATAAAAAAAGTCAGATCATGACTGTTTCACCGACTCAGATCGAACTGGAAAAAGCCACTTTTGGCTTTGATGGTAGCATTGACCTTCAGAACGATATCGACCTGGACCTTCACTTCCACGGAAATAAGCCAGACTTTAATCTTTTCCTTGCCCTCGCGCCTGATGAACTTGCACCTACACTCGAAAAATTTGAGAACAGGGGGAAGATCTTTTTCGAAGCGAGTGTCAAAGGAAAATCGCTGAACGGACAACCCGCCGTGAATGCCCGCTTCGGGTGTGAGGAAGGTTTCTTCAATAATACGGAATCCGGTAAGCGACTCGATAAGATCGGTTTCAAGGGTTCCTTCACAAATGGAAAAAATCGTAATCCTTCCACGATGCGTTTCGAATTGGAAAACTTCACCGCGAAACCTGAAGCAGGAGTCTTCAGTGGAAAACTAGTTGTAGAAAACTTCGAATCTCCGGATATCGACATGAATCTGCGCTCCGATTTCGACCTGGATTTTCTTGCAAAATTCGTCGATTCCGAGGAACTGAAGGGACTTTCTGGTCGTGTGGCGCTGACCATGAACTTTCACGACATCATTGATATTGATCAGCCTGAAAAGAGTATTGAACGCCTGAATGAGTCCTATTACACAGAATTGCTGATCCAAAATCTCAAATTCAACAATGAAAACCTTCCTGTTCCTCTGGATGACCTGGATCTGAAAGCAACAATGAAAGGACACAAGGCTCTGATCGAGCGATTCGAAGTCAGGATGGGGAAATCGGATATTCACTTTAAAGGCAGCGTGAGCGACCTGCCGGCAATTATTCATCACACCTCTCTTCCGGTTACCACAGACTTGAGTATCCGATCGAAGTACATCGACCTCAATGAACTTACTTCTTTCAAGAAAGGCGAAAAAGGGATAGATGAGCAGATCGAAAATCTGCGTTTGAACCTGCGCTTCAACAGCTCAGCCAAGGCGATCACCGAATCACCAAACCTGCCTATCGGCGAGTTCTTCATTGAAGACTTATACGCTAAGATGAAGCATTATCCTCATACCCTTCATGATTTCCATGCGGATGTCTTCATCGATGACCACGACTTTCGTGTGATTGACTTCACAGGAATGATCGACCGTTCTGATTTCCATTTTTCAGGCAAACTGGCAAACTATAACCTATGGTTCGATGAAAAAATGCACGGCGATACCAAAGTGGAATTCGATCTCATCTCCAACCATCTTCACCTCGACAATTTGTTCACCTACAAGGGCGAACGATTCATTCCTGAGGATTACCGTCACGAAGAGATCAAAGGACTGAAATTGCATGGTAGCACAGCGTTGCATTTTGACCACGGTCTCCGATCCACAGACTTGCGTCTCACCCAATTCGAAGGGACAATGAAGGTGCATCCTCTGCGATTTGAGAACTTCAGCGGTAATGTCCACCTGGAAAAAGGTCACCTCAGCGTTAAGGATTTTAACGGAAAACTGGGACATTCTTCTTTTACGGCAGATCTTGAATACACACTTGAAGAAAAACAATCCAATAAGCCTAACTCTCTAACGATCAAAGGACCGCATCTCGACATCGATGAATTATCTAACTACAATCTGAAGTCTTCTTCATCCACCACACAGCAAGTGAATCACGATGCGGGGTTCAGCCTCTACGATCTCGTGTTTCCAAACATGAGTTTCCATTTTGATGTTGGTCACCTGAATTATCACCATCATATGATGGATCACTTCAAGGCGGACATCCGCATGAGCAGGGATCACATGATCCACCTGGATAAACTTTCATTCGATGCTGCCGGGGGACATTTCGATCTGAAGGGTTATCTGAGCGGAAAGGATAAGAAGCACATTTATTTTAAGCCGGATATCCGGGTGAAGAATGTCGACCTGGACAAATTCATGGTGAAGTTCGAAAACTTCGGACAAGACCATCTGGTATCGGAAAACCTGCACGGAAAGTTCAGCGGACACATCACCGGAAAGATCCATTTGCATGCCGACCTGGTTCCGAACCTGGATGACTCAGAACTCAAGATCGATATGACGGTGTTGAACGGGAAACTGGAGAATTACGCTCCGCTTCGGGCTTTGGGGGATTATTTCCAGGACAAGAACGTCAACAAGGTGCTGTTCGATACGCTTAAAAATGTATTTACGCTCAAGAATAATGCGCTGAAGATCCCATCGATGACCATCAATTCGAGCCTTGGATTCATGGAGATCAGCGGTGAACAGCGTATCGACGGAAATATGGCGATGAACTACCTGATCGGTGTTCCGTGGAAGATGATCACCCAAGTGGGTAGTCAGAAACTGTTCGGACGAAGAAAGGAAACAGGAGAAAGCGAAGACGAGATCCAGTACCGCCAAAAGAACTCGAAGTTTGTGTACGTTCGGATGACAGGGGATCTGGTGAATTATAAGATTGGACTGGCGAAAAAACCGAACTAAAATGCGGGATTCAGGATTTGAAGATTCCAAATTCGAAGATTGGATTCGTTTCCACCTTAGTTGTGAATTGCTACCATCTTCAATTCAAAAATCTCCATTGATAAAAATTTGTTTATCTTAGGTGGCGTTGTACTAAATTCTATCCGTGACAAAAAGCTTACTCTTTACAATAATTCTTCTTGTTGTATCCAGCGCACTAAATGCCCAGTTGAGCATCCAGAACGAGGTGTTATCAACTTCCGGAAACACCTTCACCACCGCTTCTAATCAAATAGATTTTACCTTTGGGGAAGTGTTTACGGCAACCCTTGATCCTGGAACCGGGACAGTATTTACCCTAGGTTTTCAGCAGCCACAGCGCAGAAAAATTACCATTTTGGAGCCCGTTTCTTCTGTAGATGAAGCCAGTATGAATGGATTTAACGTTTATCCCAATCCTTTTCGAGGCGACCTTACCATTGAAATACCTGAGAATTCTGTGGTGAGCATTGAGCTTTACGACAATACCGGAAGAATGATCCTCAACGATCAACTCTCTCAATTATTGAATACCGTCGATCTTTCTATGCTGGCGGTAGGCAATTACCAGCTGGTTCTTCAAACCGAAGACGCTTTCCTTGGACGCATATCACTTATCAAATCACATTAACTATAAAACATGAAAAAGATCTTTCTAGTTTTTTCCATTTTTCTGGCATTGAATGTTGTAGCACAGGTACCTCAGGGTATAAATTACCAGGCGGTGATCCGCAACACGAATGGTACGACTGTCAACAATTCCAACGTAGGAATTCGGATGAATATCCTTCAAGGATCTGCCGTCGGTACAGTTGTTTATTCCGAAACTTTTGCAGAAACGACTAGCAACATCGGGCTGGTGAATTTTGTTATTGGACAAGGCACGCCGTTATCAGGAACTTTTTCTGCGATCAACTGGGGAGCGGGTCCTTACTTCTTAGAAGTAGCCGCTGATGCAACCGGTGGCACGAATTACAACGTGATGGGAACGCAGCAAATGATGAGTGTACCTTACGCACTTTACGCCGAAAATTCCGGAACTCCGGGCCCGCAAGGAGCTACCGGACCTCAGGGTCCTCAAGGCGAACAAGGTCAGATTGGATTAACTGGACCCCAAGGATTACAAGGTGTTCCCGGCCCTGCCGGCACAAATGGTGTTGGGATCACTTCAACCATCAATAATGGAAATGGCACATATACTTTTAACTACTCCGATGGGTCTACGTTTACGACATCGAATCTAACCGGACCGCAAGGAGCTACCGGCGCAACGGGTGCACAAGGTCCTATTGGTTTGACGGGACCCCAAGGAGTTCAAGGGCCTGCCGGTGCTATTGGACCGCAAGGGCCTGCAGGAACAAATGGTGTCGGGATCACTTCAACCATCAATAATGGAAATGGCACATATACTTTTAACTACTCCGATGGGTCTACGTTTACGACATCGAATCTAACCGGACCGCAAGGAGCTACCGGCGCAACGGGTG
>Ga0315904_10004099_pt1 | contig 21012 bp, 22 predicted proteins | sample LakEriMetagenome_6_FD_203529 | JGI IMG/M metagenome (GOLD analysis project Ga0315904, IMG submission 203529) | Freshwater fungal communities from buoy surface, Lake Erie, Ohio, United States - Buoy 12 MA120 | ecosystem: Environmental > Aquatic > Freshwater > Lake | place: USA: Lake Erie, Ohio...
AAGAGTTAACAAAAAATTATCATTTAATTTCCACTTAATTGTTTCGAATATTGGATTTCAAATCGATTTTAACAAACCCACCTTTATTCTCTTTTCTTTCAATAGATTGCTGAACGATTAAAATCCCGATGGTAATCATATTTAATACTTCATAAAAAGCGGAATTGATTTGATACAATTTGCTCTTTTCCTCCATGTCATTTTTCCATGAAACGAGTTGTTTTTCGGCTTTAATCAAATCACTATCATTGCGGACAATTCCAGCATTTTGACGCATCAACAGTTGCAATTGGGCTTTTAAGGAAGCCAGATAATCTATTGCTATTTCCTGTTTTTCAATTGAATTATAGTCTGTAATAGTCTGATTTAATTTTTTTGTTTCTATAGGTGTATTAGCTATATACTCATAGATTTCATTTGAATAAACCAATGCTTCCAGCAAGGAATTAGATGCTAATCTATTGGCACCGTGTAAACCCGTGCGAGAACATTCGCCACAGGCAAATAAATTGTCAACTGAGGTTTTTCCATGCCTATCTACAACAATTCCACCGCAGAGGTAATGTTGAGCAGGAACAACCGGAATCCAATCTTTAGCAACGTCAATACCTCGTTTTTTACACACATTATATATCATTGGGAAGTGCTTTGTGAATGCTTCTATATCCAAATGGGTACAATCTAAGTACACACAATCTTCTCCTGATTTTTTCAACTCCAAATCTATGCTTTGAGAAACGATATCTCTAGAGGCCAATTCGCCACGAGTATCATAATCAAGCATAAAACGATGTCCACTTTTAGTTCGCAAATAAGCTCCAAAACCACGTACTGCCTCCGAAATCAAAAATTTTGATCCTGTAGAAGTATCGTATAAAGCAGTTGGATGGAACTGAATGAATTCCATTTCTTTAATTTTTGCATGAGCTCTATAAGCCATGGCAATACCATCTCCAGTAGCAATCACCGGGTTGGTTGTATGTCCATACAAATGTCCAATTCCTCCAGTAGCTAGTAGGGTAATATCGGAGTGATAACTAGCTATTTGTTTGGTTTTTTCATCAAATACGATGGCACCAAAACAGCAATTATTTTCGGTAATTAAATCAAGAGCAAAATGATGATCTAAAACCCTAATGTTTTCTTTTTGATAGACTTGCATTAAGATGGCACGTTCTATCTCAGAACCAGTCTGATCCTTATGGTGCACCACTCTCTTTTCAGAATGACCGCCTTCTTTTCCTAAGTCAAGATTGCCTTCTGAATTTTTATCAAATTTAGCACCCCATTCAATGAGTTCTTTCAAACGCTTTGGACCTTCGGTAACTACCATTTTTACCACATTTGGGTCACACAAACCATCGCCGCAAATAAGTGTATCTTCAATATGTTTTTGGTAGGAATCTTCATCCTTGTCCATAACAATAGCGATACCGCCTTGAGCGTATTTCGTATTGGATTCGTCAGCAGTTGCTTTAGTAACAATGGTAACTTTTTTCTCTGGAAATCGATCTGCAATTCGAATTGCAAAGGTCAATCCAGCAACTCCAGAACCTATAATTAAATAATTGGTATTAGTCATTTATTTTGATAATTCAAGCATACGCTCAATTGGAACAAGCGCTTTTCTAATAATATCTTCAGGAACTGTAACTTCAGGAGTTTCGTTTAACAAACAATCGTATACTTTTTGCAACGTATTCATTTTCATGTATCCACATTCGCTACAAGCACAAGTATTGTCTTCTTTTGCGGGAGCAGGGATAAGTATTTTATCAGGAACTTCTTGTTGCATTTTGTGCAAAATACCAAACTCTGTTGCAACAATAAATTTGTTATGAGGATTTGTTTTTACATAGTTAATCATTCCCGAAGTGGAACCAATGTAACTGGCCGTTTGAAGAATATGAGTTTCAGATTCAGGATGCGCAATAATTTGAGCATCAGGATGTTTTTTATGAAGCTCTATTAATTTGTCTAATGAGAAGGCTTCGTGAACTACGCAAGATCCATCCCAAAGGAGCATATCACGACCTGTTTTGCTCATAATGTATTTTCCTAAGTTTTTGTCAGGAGCAAAAATAATAGGAACATCTTTTGGTATTGATTCTACGATTTTAACGGCATTGGCCGATGTACATACAATATCAGTCATTGCTTTTATTTCAGCAGAACAATTCACATAAGTTATTACAGTATGATCAGGATGTTGGTCTAAAAATTTTCTGAACAAATCAGGAGGACATGATTCTGCGAGAGAGCAGCCTGCTTTCAAGTCGGGTAAGATTACTTTTTTGCTTGGATTTAAAATTTTAGCAGTTTCAGCCATAAAATGAACTCCAGCAAACAGAATAATATCTGCATCAACTTTAGTAGCTTCCTGCGATAATCCTAAACTATCCCCCACATAATCGGCTATATCTTGAATATCATTTTCCTGATAATAATGAGCCAAAATGACAACATTTTTCTCTTTTTTTAATTCTAATATTCGTTCTTTTAGACTTTTCATTGTACAATTTTAAATTTATTCTAAACCAAATTATTTTCTTGCTTTTAAAGCGTTTAAGAACAGAAAATAGGTTGCTAAAACGCCACAAAAATACCACAAAAACGTGGATTTCTCTTTTTATTTTGAATTTTAAATACAAATTACACCAAAAATAATTCCAAATCGAACATCAGGATGACATTTATCAGTTTTTTTATTAGATGCATTATCGAAATTTGCGACTTATATATTAAAACTAGAAGTATGACAGTAAACCAATCCATACACACCTTTCATATTCCCGTGATGGGATTAGCCTATACTATCGACAGCCCAATTCGAGTTGCACAATACGGAATAGATTCTGTGATTTCCATTATGGATGATGAACTTATTGAAAAAATGAATGCTTTTTACAGTGAAAAATTCAATAAGCCGTATCAAGAAATTAGCCAAAAAATTCATGATTATCGTGCTAAACGAATTACTTCCTATTTGAATTTAGTAGACCAAATTGTAAAAGATAAATTCGAAAATTTTAAAGTCGAATTATCCGAAAGTAAACTAGCATTTGAGAATTATGTTGCTATGTTGCCAAATACCTCTGAATTGAAAAAAGGATTGCAACATCTATTGAATGAGGGAACAGTTTTGAAAGACAACATTAAAAAGTTTCTTGACAATTCACTTTCAGCGGGTCAAATAGATGTGAATATCATGACCAAATTGGATAAAGATAATTTCATTAAAAACAAGCAACTAGCCATTGAATTTAATGACGCTCATGCTGCGCTGCGTGGTTTTGTAAATAGTACGTTATCCTCTTCTGTGGTGCTTTCTGCGGGTATGAATCCTAGGTTGTTTACTTATTTTGAAAACTTTCCAGCTTTTTATCCAGATAAAAAACAAGTGCTTGAAAAGAAAATTATTCTAAAAGTGAGCGATTTTCGATCGGCCATGATACAAGGAAATTTTCTAGCCAAAAAAGGACTTTGGGTGTCGGAATACCGAATAGAATCGGGTCTCAATTGTGGTGGTCACGCCTTCGCAACCGATGGTTTTCTATTAGGTCCTATTTTGGAGGAATTCAAACAGAAAAAAGACCAATTGATTCAATCGGCTCATGAATTGATGGTTAAAGCCTTAGTTCAAAAAGGACTTTCTGTTCCCGAAAAACCATTGCCATTAAAAATCACGGCTCAAGGTGGTGTTGGCACTGCTGAGGAACACGATTTTCTCTTGAAATATTATCAATTGGATTCCGTAGGTTGGGGTTCTCCATTTCTATTGGTTCCTGAAGCGACCTCAGTAGATAAACACACCCGTGAATTATTGATTAACGCTCAAGAAAAAGATTTGTACTTGAGTCAAATTTCGCCTTTAGGAGTTCCTTTTAATACCTTGAGAGGCACTACGAATGAGTTATTCAAGCAAAAGCGAATAGCAGAAAGCAAAGCAGGAAGTTCTTGTCCAAAACGATTTTTGGCATTGAGCAAAGAATTGGACGCTAAAGGGATTTGCACTTCATCAAAAAAATATCAAGACATCAAGCTTGAGGAATTGGAAATACAAAGAGAAACCTTTTCGGCAGAAACTTATGAAAAGTTGAAATTTAGTATTACTGAAAAGGCTTGTCTTTGTGTAGGTCTAGCCAATGCATCCTATTTAGAAAATAATATTAAAATAAAGGGGCAGGAGCAAGGGGTTATCATCTGTCCGGGGCCCAATATGGCTTATTTTGACCAAGAAGTTTCTCTATTGGAAATGGTACAACATATTTATGGAAACGCTTCGGTTTTGAGAACTACCCATCGTCCGAATTTGTTTGTCAAAGAATTGAAAATGTACGTTGATTATTTGAAGAATGAAATTCGGGAAGCTTCCGATAATATCACTTCTGCTCAAATAAAAAAATGGAATCTGTTCAAAAACAACCTGATAGAAGGGATTGCCTATTATAAAACATTACTACAATCGAATAATTGCTTTGAGAATAAGAAAAAAGAAATTCAAAATCAATTAGAACAGTATTTGTCAGAAGTTGATGCCCTTGTTGTTCCTGAGTTTGTTTTAGTTTAAAATAGTGTTTGGAATTGTTGAGAAACGACCTTGCTAAGTTATTTTAAGTAAGGTCGTTTTGTTTTAAGTAGCATTTGATAACTCTTTTTCAAAACAGACACTTGTTTCCATATTTGTATATGCGCCATAATTGGGAATAATTCGGTAGCCATTTTTTTTGTAAAGATGAATGGCCTCAGGTTGATTGACGCCTGTTTCTAAGATGCATTTTGCAAAACCGAGTTCTTGGCACCATAGCTCTAAATTTTTTAAAACCATTGAAGCTATTCCTTTATTTCTAGAATGTTGGGGAACATACATTCGCTTGATTTCCATAATTTTAGGCGCATATTCTCTAAATGACCCACAACCCACAGCTTTATTTTCGTCATATAGAACAATCACGTGTTTGATAGTGTCTGTTTTGTTAAGAGCCGCATAAAAGGCATGGTCCTCACCATCGCGAATTTTAAGTTCAAAATCTAAGGCTTTGACTAATTCTTGAAAATCGAGGTCATCAGAGTTTGTTCTTTTGGTTATCATCTCTTTTTTGATACATTTTAAAACGAAGTTATGAAAAACAAATCTATCCTATTCAAGAAGTGAATTTATAGAGGTGATTTGGTCGGATTTATTTGTCATTACAAAGAGTCTAGTGAAGTAGTTCGAGTTTTTTACCCTTTAAACGATTTTAATTTTTTAATCAAGAAATACGCCTTAGGTTTGTTGAATATTCACGGGAAAAACGCTTAAACTATGGATAATATTTTTAACCCAATATACCGAAAAGATTACGTTGAAGGGTACTCAAAAGGTTTGAATCCTTACACGCAATTACATCATTGTAGTCAAAACAGTCCTGCGTTTACCCATGGGTTCACGAGTGGCAGATCCTATTATGAGAGTTTAAACGGAAACGTCGCTGATGGGATCCCTTCCCTTTTGGTTACCGATAAAGTGTTAGAAGAATTTCTCTTGGCAGGAATGTTAGGTATGAATATCGATTCTGATGGGTATACTCCCTACCAAATTAACGTCATCGAAAAATGGTACAAAAGCGGTATCGAAAAATACGATCCCAACCAAAGCATTTACCTGTTAGCCATTTTAGAACATAATGGAATTGAGACGTATTAGATGGTAATTTGATCTTGAATTTAAGAAGTAGAGTGCTTTTATTTTTTTAAAGCCTTCCATTTTATTTTATTTTGTATTTCATCAAAGGTAAAGTTTCCTAATACTAATATTTCTCCATTTTCATCAATATATCCATATCTTTTACAAACAATTGAATAATGCTGACAATCACTTTCTTTCGCATGTTCATCCCAAGGGATTTTATCACAACTTTCGCCAATAATAGCCTTGCCTTTGTGAAATGAGGTAGCAATTTCAAATTTTGGTTTTATGATAATATTCCCCATGTAATCCGCAAACCCAATTTTGTTTTTTTTGTCAATAATTCTTATTTTGTTTTCGATGAGTTCGTCGGGTGAAGGCTCGCCAATACTTGTGTTGTAAATTTTAAATAATATTTTTTCGTTAATATCAATTGCAGACCAATCACTCTCACCTTTAATAGCAAAAACTGCAAAATATTTATACACTTCGTCATTCATTGACATAATATATTTTGTGGAATCTAGTTCTTTGATGATTTCCCCTTTTTCGTCAACGATATAATAAATCGATTTCCAACTTTTTGTCTCCAATCTTTTTATCTTAAATTTTGTTTGACCGAACGAATTTGAAAAAAATAAAAATAGAATTATAAAAAAATAGCATCTCATTTTTAAGTCTTTATAGAATTAATTATACTTATTCAAATATACCAACCTTTTCTCCAATTCTCAAACCAAAACCTTTCGGAATTCAACTTGCTTTCAATTTTTCCATCAAACGCTAAAAAAATCACTTGCGAATTGTATTTTTGGATTTTCAATACAATCCCTATGATTTCAGTTCAGGAAGCCTTTGCTATTTTACAAGCTAATTTGCCTTTACCGCAAACAGTAGTTTATCCGCTGGTTCAGGCTAGGAAACATGTTTTGGCAGCGTCGGTGTATTCGCCCATCAATATGCCTCCTTTTCGACAATCCTCTATGGATGGTTATGCCTTATGTTTGCATGAATCATTAGCGTACGAATGCATTGGCGAAGTAAAAGCAGGCGATACACATCAAATAACATTGGTTCCGGGTCAAGCAGTAAAAATTTTTACAGGTGCCGCAGTTCCTGATACCGCTCAAGCAGTGGTTCAAATTGAGATTGTGAAACGAATGGAATCAACAGTGCAATTAGACAAACAGCCAGTCATAGGAATGAATGTTAGACCCATTGGGGAACAAATTGCTAGTGGCGATTTAGCGCTCGAAAAAGGAACAGTTCTCCATGCAGCTGCTATTGGTTTTTTGGCCAGTTTGGGCTTTACTTCCGTAAAAGTGTACAGTAAACCCAAAGTGGGAATTGTGGTTACGGGTAACGAATTGGTGCAGCCTGGAACTCCACTCACTCATGGAAAAGTATACGAAAGCAATGGAAGTATGTTACAATCGGCTTTATATGATGCTTTCTATTCTGAGGTCAATTTGTATGCCGTTAATGATGATTTTGAAAATACCAAAAAGGAATTGGAAAAAGCCTTGTTTGCCAATGATGTTGTGTTAGTTTCAGGTGGAATATCTGTCGGCGATTATGATTTTGTCGCTCAAGCTTTAAGTGAATTAGAAGTGGAAACTATTTTTTATAAGGTGAACCAAAAACCAGGAAAACCTCTTTTTGCAGGAAAGCAAAAGGAGAAAATGGTCTTTGCACTTCCCGGAAATCCCGCCGCTTGTTTGAGTTGTTTCTATGTGTATGTATTGCCTACTTTGTCTATTCTTTCAGGAAAAGCAGTCGATTACAATCAGGCCACATTAGTTTCTTTGGCTCATGATTATGTTGTAAATAATTCTCGCGCTCAATTTCTCAAAGCGAGTGTGGTTGATGATGAGGTGCATGTTTTGTCTCATCAGGCATCTTCAATGCTCAATTCTTTTTCTGTAGCCAATGGTTTATTATTCGTTGAAGATGGTAACTATGAGTTGAAAAAGGGTGTTAAAGTTCCTGTTTATTTTTTGTAAAATAAAAATTTCGTTATCTTCGTAAGCATATAACGAAAAGGATTTTGAAAATCAAAAGTAAGATTTGGATTGAGACTGACGAGGGTATTCTCATCAGTGAAGGACGACTTCAATTATTAAAATTAATTGAGGAAACGGGTTCGTTGAACAAGGCTGCTAAAGCAATGAATTTGTCGTATCAAAAAGCGTGGCGATTGATTGATGATTCTAATCGGGCGTCCTCACAACCTTTGATTCTTACTCATGTTGGTGGTACTAAAGGAGGAGGCACTCAACTGACTTCATATGGAAAATCCTTGATTGCTTCTTTTGAAACCATTAATAAAGAATGTTGGGAATTTTTGGACAACCAACTGCAAAAACATTTGTCGTAATGATTTTAGATGCTGTCAACATGCCTGTTTTTTTGCTCCTTCTTGGAGTGATCGCTTTTTTATATGCTAGTGTTGGTCATGGTGGCGCAAGTGGTTATTTGGCATTGATGTCGGCATTCGCATTTCCAATTTCAGTGATGAAACCCACCGCTTTGCTATTGAATATTTTTGTTTCATCGGTTTCATTTTATTTTTATTTCAAGGGGAATTATTTCAAAAAAAACCTGTTTTATCCCTTTGCAGTTGCTTCTATTCCGTTTTCCTTTATTGGAGGTTATTTAACTATTGATACGTTTTATTATAAAGTAATTTTGGCGACAGTATTGCTTTTTGCAGTCCTGCGAATACTGGGTTTTTTAGGCAAAGAAAGCGAAACCATTCGGCCTGTAAACGTCCCTTTGGCTTTGTTCATAGGAGCTTCAATCGGATTTTTGTCAGGCTTGTTAGGCATCGGAGGAGGGATTATTTTGAGCCCGATTTTACTCTTGTTGGGTTGGGCTACCATCAAACAATCGGCTGCTGTTTCGGCATTGTTTATTTTGGTGAATTCCGTTTCTGGACTTTTTGGTTTTGTTAGTAAGGGAGGAGCATTGTCTTCATCTTCTCTGCTTTTCATTCTCGTTGCATTTGTAGGAGGATTGCTAGGTGCTTTTTATGGAAGTAAAAAATTGAATACGATACAGTTGCGTTATATTTTGGCTACCGTTATTGGGATTGCTATTGTCAAATTATATACAACAGCCTAATGGAGCATTGTACAGGAATTGTTTTGGCAGGAGGAAAAAGCAATCGAATGGGAACTGATAAAGGATTATTGCTTTTGGATGGAAAACCTTTTGTAGCACATATCTATGGGGCGCTTCAACCCCTTGTTGGAGAGAATTGTATTATTGTTTCGTCAAATCCAGACTATGATTTTCTGGGTTGTACTCGAGTTGAAGATATCATTCCCAACAAAGGCCCACTGGGAGGTATTTATACCGGATTGAAATATTCAAAAACAAAAATGAATATTGTAATTAGCGTAGACGCTCCATTAGTTACCACAGAACTTTTACAGTGGATGTTCAGTAAGCATTCGGAATTATTTTTAGTGAGCCAATTACTTGTAGATGGGAAAACAAATCCCTTAGTAGCAGTATACGATAGATCGATTCGAATTCAAATAAGTGAAGCCATTGCTGGAAATAAATTGAAAGTTAGAGATTTGGTTGATGGGGTGATTCATCAGGATGTCCAAGTGCCCGAAAAATGGAAAAATCAGTTAGTCAATATAAACACACCTGAAGAATATCAAAATTTGAAACGATGATTGTAACCATAAAATATTTTGGTTTGCTAGCAGAAGTCACTAACAAAAGTGAAGAGCAATTGCAATTGGATCAAGAGACAATTTCTATTGATGGCTTACAATCAATATTGGAATCTCTTTATCAAGGTTTGCAAAAAACTACCTATGCCGTTGCTGTAAATCAAACGATTTGTATGACAGATGTGGAAATTAAAAATCAGGATGTAATTGCTTTTTTACCACCCTTTGCAGGAGGATAATTGAATATGAAAGAGACAAAACGATATAATAGACAAATGGCTCTTGCTGAAATTGGCGAGTTAGGGCAGCAGAAGATACAAAGGGCTAGAGTTTTGGTTATTGGAGCTGGTGGTTTGGGTTGTCCTGTTTTACAAAATTTAGCTGCGGCAGGAGTTGGTTTCATTGGAATTGTTGATGGTGACGTGGTTGAGGAAACCAATTTACATCGACAATTATTGTATACGCTTGACGATTGCGGAAGAAATAAAGCAGTTACAGCGGCTAGTGCCATTCAGAAATTGAATCCTGATGTTGATGTTCAAGTATTTTTTGATTTTTTTCAAAGTCATAATGCCTTCGAGATTGTAGAAGATTATCACATCATCGTAGATTGTACCGACTCGATAGCTGTTCGTTATTTAATCAACGATGTTTCAGTCGCTAAAAAAATTCCGTTTGTGTATGCCTCTATTCATAAATTTGAAGGACAGGTTTCGGTATTTAATTATAAAAATGGTCCAAGTTATCGCTGTTTATTTCCTGAAAAAGAAGGCGTGAATAGTATTCCTAATTGTGTTGACGCTGGAGTTTTAGGAGTCTTGCCAAATGCTCTGGGTGTTTTACAAGCTACCGAAGTACTTAAAATAATTCTAGGAATTGGAACAGTATTGTCAGGGAAACTATTGATTTATGAAGGCTTGCAGGCACAAACGCAATTAATTGATTTTCATAAAAATCCTAAAGAAATTGAAAAAGGAATTATCAATGGGATTCAATTGCTGAATACCCAAAAAATTACATTTAGTGAACTACTGAATCAGGAACAATTTTTTGAAAAAAGCAATGATTCCAATGTTCTACTCATTGATGTTCGGGAGGAAGATGAATTGCCAAGATATCAAGGAGTTAATGTCCTAAATATTCCATTAAACAGCGTAGAAAGCTTTGTAAATACATTGAATACACAACAAGAGATCGTTTTGTTTTGTCAAACGGGACAAAGGAGTAGTATTGCTTTACAGTATATAAAAAAACTAGGATTTAATCGCATTTCGCATCTCAAGGGAGGCATTCAAAACCTTGAGCAGCATCTAAAAAAGTAATCATGTCAACAGATAAACCAAAGAAAAGTTCATTCGTTCAAGGAGCAATTAGCTCCGATTTTATTGGAAATTCCATTGCTAAACATCAAAGTAAAACGACTATCGGTGCACACAATATTTTTTTAGGTCAGGTTAGAGCGGATACAATCGACGGAAAGACGGTGGTAGCCATTGAATATTCAGCTTATGAGGAAATGGCGGAGCAACGTTTTTACGAAATACGTGAAGCAGCTTTTGCCAAATATGAATTGTCTTGCTTGCATATTTACCATAGTTTAGGATTGGTAAAAACAGGAGAAATATGTTTGTTTGTTTTTGTTTCGGCTCCTCGAAGAAAGGTAGTTTATGAAGCTCTAGAATTTTTGGTAGAAGAGATAAAAGAAAAAGTGGCCATTTTTGGCAAAGAATTGTTTGAAGACGAATCGTATACTTGGAAAAAAAATACATAAAAATAGCACACGGATAACACTGACGAAACGGATGTATACGGATTTATGATTAGAAGAATCAGTTGCAATCTGGGGAAATGTAAAAGTCTAAAATTTAAAATCTTCATGGTAGATATCACTCATAAAATCATTACACAGCGTACAGCAACAGCACAAGCCATTGTGAAACTTGGTTTACCCGAAACAATGCAGGCTATTTTGAATAAAACGGTTCCCAAAGGAGATGTTTTGGAAGTATCCAGAACAGCAGGATTGTTTGCGGTAAAAAACACTTCAAATGCTATTCCTGATTGTCATCCGATGCCCATTGAATATACGGGAATTCAGTTTGAATGCGGAAGCGATGAAGTTAAAATAGAGGTTACTGTAAAAGCTATTTATCGAACAGGAGTTGAGGTCGAGGCGATGCACGGCGCTTCTATTGTTGCTTTGACGATGTATGATATGCTGAAGCCTATTGATAAAAATGTCGAGATTTCGGCAATTAAATTGGTACATAAAAAAGGAGGAAAATCGGATTATGGAACCAAAGAGGTACAACAACTTTCAGTTGCCGTAATGGTTTGTTCAGATAGTGTTTCATCTGGAAAGAAAGAAGATAAAGCAGGAAAAGTCATATCTGAGAAGCTACAAAAATTAGGATTGCCTATTTCAAACTATATAGTCATTCCCGATGAGATAAAAGAGATTCAAAATGCAGTACTCAAATTTTACGACCAAAAAATGGATTTAGTGGTTATAACAGGCGGAACAGGTTTGTCGAATAGAGACGTAACTCCAGAAGCAGTACTTCCTCTTTTGGATAGACGCATTCCAGGAATTGAAGAAGCCATTCGTTCCTATGGTCAGGATAGAACACCCTATGCCATGTTGTCTAGAAGTGTTGTGGGGTTTAAGGGCAATACGCTAATTATGGCTCTACCAGGTTCTACAGCAGGGGCTAGCGAGTCAATGGATGCGGTCTTTCCATCAGTTTTGCATTTGTTTAAATTACTAAATGGATTTGACCATGGTAAATAGCAATCCTCAAATGTATGATTCGCATGGGCGAGAGCATAACTATTTGCGCATTTCAATCACGGAGCATTGTAATTTAAGATGTACCTATTGTATGCCAGCAGAAGGGATTGCACTTACACCCAAATCACATTTGATGACGGCGGATGAAATTGTTAGTATTGCACAAACCTTTGTTCATCTTGGTGTAACTAAAATTAGATTAACAGGAGGTGAACCATTGGTTAGGAAAGATGCGGCTAGTATAATTCAGCGACTGGGAAAGCTTGGAGTAGAACTCACTTTGACTACCAACGGGATTTTGGTTCATGATTTTATAGATACTTTTAAAAAGGCTGGAATAAAAGCATTGAATGTCAGTATTGATAGTCTTCAAAGAGAAAAATACACCACCATCACACGTAGAAATTATTTTGAAAAGCTATGGGAGAATTTGGATTTATTGTACCAAAATGATTTTCAAGTAAAATTGAATGTGGTCGTTATCAAAGGATTTAATGATAATGAAATTATTGATTTTATTGAGTTAACCAAAGACAGATATATTCAAATACGATTCATAGAATTCATGCCTTTTGATGGCAACCAATGGAATAAAGAGAAACTAGTAAGCTATGCTGAAATTTTGTCGCAAGTGTCTTCATTTTATATCAATGAGGTTGTGGAGCGAATTTCAGATAAACCCAATGATACCGCCAAAAATCACAAGGTACAATCCTATAAGGGTAGTTTTTCAGTGATTAGTTCAGTGACCAATCCATTTTGTAGCAGCTGCAATCGCATTCGATTAACCGCCGATGGGAAGTTAAAAAATTGCCTGTTCTCTAACTCAGAAACTTCTTTACTAGAAACTCTTAGGGAAGGGGAGCCTATTGAGCCGTTGATTTTTAAAAATATTAGGCACAAGAAAGCTATGCGTGGAGGAATGGATGACGATGTAAAATTTCAGAATCCTAAATTGTTTTCACAAAATAGAAGCATGATAAAAATAGGTGGATAAGGTTGTTACTTCTTATCAAGGTGTGTTTTTTTGAAAAAATGGGTTCAAAATGTAAGGATATAAGAAACTCCTTAATTATCTTTGCAACGTGAAAAAAGCAGTATTTATAATAGCGATGGTTATGTTTTTAAAGCCGATACTTCCGGTTTTTGAATACATGATTAATTATGAATACATTTCGAAAGTGCTATGTGTCAATAAAGATAAACCCAAGATGAAATGTAACGGGAAATGTCATTTGATGCAAGAATTAGCAAAATCATCTGAGAACGAAAAACCGATTTCTGATAAGAAAATTAGTGTTCAGGAATTTGAAGTTTTGTTTTTTCAAGACCTTACTTCATATGCAATTTCATGCGATGCTCTTTTGAAATTAAAGAAAATAAGTATCAATTATTCTAACTTGTATACCCATTTGAATAATTGTTCTGTATTTCACCCACCCACTTTTATTTCTTAAAGCTATTACATAAACAAATGTCATTTTTCCTTTTTTTTTATAGTATCAAAGAAGGAGAACTATAGCTGTGTTTAGTCTCTGAAAAGTATTTTTCTTTTCAGGTCAATTATCAATACACTTTAATTAATAAAATATACAATGAAATTTCAATTAAAAAATTTAATAGCTGTAATGGCTATCGCTTTAACATTCGCTTCATGTTCAAATGATAATGATGACACTATCAGTGGCGAGGGTACTATAGGATTAGAATTTGACAATGTGTTTGGCAGTTCGAACCTCATATTAAATACACAAACGAACACCACCACACAAGGTGAAAATCTTAAAATAGCTGAGGTTAAATACATAGTAAGTAATATTGTTTTAACAAAAGAAGATGGAACTACATTTACGTATCCAAAAAGTGAAAGTTATTTTATCGTTGACGAATCCAATGAAGCCAGCCAAATGATTGAACTTGAAAATGTTCCTGCAGGAAATTATACTAAAGTAACATTTGGGATTGGAGTAGATGAAGAACAGTTCAACCTAGGTGCTACAGGTCAAGGTGATTTATTAACAAATGCTGATGCCGCAGATATGTTGTGGTCTTGGAGTGCTGGGTATAAGTTTGTTAAATTTGAAGGTGTATTTATTTCGTCATCGGTTACTACAGACAGCAGTTTTATGGTCCATACAGGAAAGACAGGAACTGCATACAATTATACTTCTATTACTCTTGATTTTCCGACTAAAGCTACTGTAAGAACCACTGTGGCTCCAGAGGTCCATATTTTTGCTGACGTGGCGAAAATTATTGATGGAACTAACAAGATTAAATTGACCGATAACAATATGGGTGGAATGGGAGCAATGATAATGGGTGGAGCCAATTTGCCTTTAATTACTTCAAATCTTTCCGAAATGTTTGTTGTAAATCACGTTCACAACGATTAATTATTTACAAAAAGCTGTTGGTTATTTTTAACTGACAGCTTTTTTATCAAAACAATCATAATGAAAACACAACATTGGTTAGTGCTTTTTATAGTTGTTTTTTGGAGTTGTTCAAAAGACAGTTCTGAAGAATATCAAAACATTCCAATAGATTTCAAGGTTCCTAGTAATTTTCCTCCATTGGCATACAATTTAGCAGCCAATCCAATTACCGAAAAAGGTTTTGAATTGGGAAAAAAGCTTTTCTATGATGGGAGACTTTCTTCGGATGGATTGATTTCTTGTGGATTTTGTCATATTCAAAAAGATGCGTTTACACATCATGGTCATTCTATTAGCCACGGGGTAAATAATGCAATGGGAACACGCAACACACCACCCATTCAAAACTTAGCTTTTCAAACTACTTTTATGTATGATGGCGCAACTTCGCATCTAGAATTGCAACCAATTATTCCATTGACCAGTCCAATTGAAATGAATGGTAATTTTCCTGATGCACTAGCAATGATGCAATCCGATACATCGTATCAAAAATTATTTGCACAGGCTTTTACGGATGGTCAAATTAATTCTGAAAATATGCTAAAAGCTCTAGCCCAGTTCATGGTGATGCTGACATCGTCGAATTCTCGTTTTGACCAATACAAGCGAAATGAAGTTCAAGGAGCTTTGTCAGAAGAGGAATTGGATGGCTACGCTATTTTCAATCAAAAATGTGCTTCTTGCCATGCAACAGATATTTTTACTGATAATTCTTTTAGAAATAATGGATTAGCTGTAAATCCAGCGGTCAATGATTTGGGAAGGTATAGGGTGACTGAACTTGAAAGTGATAAGTATAAATTTAAAGTGCCAAGCTTGCGAAATATTGAAAAAACAGCACCTTATATGCATGATGGACGATTTTTTACCTTAGAAGCTGTTTTAGATCACTATTCTAAAGGAGTAGTTAATTCAGTAACCTTAGACCCGATTTTAAATACCAATGGAGCATTGGGAATTCCTCTAACAAGTTCCGAAAGAACAAAGATTATAGCATTTTTAAAGACCTTAACCGACAATCAGTATCTCACTGATAAACGATTCTCAGAATTTTAAAACGATGAAATCGCCATTAACAAGAAGTTTGTTGGAAACAAACACCAATCAATAAAAGGCGATACCATAAATGACCGCTAATAATTCAAATTTTACATTTATGAAAAAATATATTTTACTTTTAGTGTTCACTTTTCAGTTCGGATTGGCCTCGGAAAAAGATAGTTTAGTATCACAAAATTCATCAATAAAGTATCAAAAATTCTTTCGCCAATTAGACGATTGTGATGCTTGTGGTTGTTCGGCTAGTGGCGGAAGCATGGGATTTGCGTCTATGTTAAATTCCAATTTTGTTGGGCTAAGGTATTTTTATCAATCCTATTCTAGTTCTGATGGGTTGTACAGTAATTCACCATGGTACGACGAAAATTTCAATACCGTTCAAGTTTGGGCACGAATTCCAGTGGCAACCAATTTCCAGATTTCTGCTTTGATTCCTTATAATTTTCACAACAGGCAAACAGAAACAGGAAGTCAAAGTATATCGGGAATAGGTGACTTGACCGTTTTAGGAATGTATACTTTATATCAAACCCATAGAGACAGTACGCTTTTGGTTCATAGTTTGCAACTGGGAGGAGGAATCAAAGCACCATTGGGGAAATTTGACCAAGCAAATAACGGAAGTGTAAATCCGAGTTATCAGGTAGGTACTGGAAGTTGGGATTATTTTCTAGCCACGGAATATATTGTTAGAAGAAAACAATTTGGAATCAATACCATGTTGAATTACATCATAAAAACCGAGAATAAAAACAACTATCAATTTGGGAATCAATTGAATTATGTAGGAACTTTTTTCTATTTGTATGAAAAAGACCAATTCTCATTTGCACCACAATTGGGGTTTTCGGGAGAGGTGTATCAAAGTAATTATCAAATGGGACAAGAATTGAAGAATACCGCAGGAGATATATTTTTCGGGAAAATAGGTTTCGAAGTTGGAAAAGATAAGTTGTCAATGGGAATTAACGCCATGTTAGCTATTAACCAAAATCTAACGGGAGGTAATGTGGAAGCCAATTATCGATGGAGTGTGAATTTGAATTATGGGTTATAAAAAAGAGTCCCGAACAATCGGGACTCTTTTTTTTTAATTGGCTAATAATGTATTATCCTACTAGTTCTACGATTTTAGTTTCACCATCAACACTAACTTTCGTCAAGCCATGTTTTGCCAAGCCTTTCATCGCTGCATCCCATTTCTTGCCACTTAATTCCGATTTGATTCTCAATACTCCCAAATCCATTTTGTTGTCATTGGTTTTTAGAAGTGCAACAATCAATTTTTCTTCATCGGATAATTCAATTTGCACTTGTTTTTTCTCTGGACGCATTTGAGGAAATAGTAGTACTTCTTGTATTGAACTATTATTGGTCAAAAACATCATCAAACGATCCATTCCAATTCCTAAACCAGAAGTAGGAGGCATGCCATATTCAAGCGCTCTCAAGAAATCTTCGTCGATAGTTCCATTGGCTTCATCATCCCCTTTTTCAGCCAAACGCATTTGGTCTTCAAAACGTTCTCGTTGGTCAATAGGGTCGTTCAATTCAGAATAAGCATTGGCAACTTCTTTACCGCAAACCATCAATTCAAAACGTTCTGTAAGTTCTGGATTGTTGCGATGTTGTTTGCAAAGCGGAGACATTTCTTTTGGATAGTCGGTAATAAAGGTCGGTTGAATATAATTGCCTTCACATTTAGCACCGAAAATTTCATCAATCAGTTTTCCTTTACCCATAGTAGCGTCAACCTCAATCCCCATTCCTTTAGCAGCCTCATAAAGCTCTGCTTCACTTTTACCAGAAATATCAAAGCCAGTAAAATGCTTGATGGAATCGGTCATAGTTACTCGGGCGTAAGGCGCTTTAAAATTGATGGTATGTTCACCAAAAGTAGCTTCGCTAGTCCCATTAACACCAATAGCGCAATGTTCTAGCAAGTTTTCGGTGAAATTCATCATCCAATTGTAGTCTTTATAGGCTACATATATTTCCATGGCTGTAAATTCGGGATTGTGTGTTCGGTCCATTCCTTCATTACGGAAGTTTTTAGAGAACTCATAGACACCTTCAAATCCACCGACAATTAATCTTTTTAGATACAATTCGTTTGCAATTCGCATGTATAGTGGAATATCAAGTGAATTGTGGTGTGTGATAAAAGGCCTTGCAGCTGCTCCTCCTGGAATAGGTTGCAAAACGGGAGTTTCAACTTCTAAATAACCTTTGTCATTAAAAAATGAGCGCATCGCATTGAACAATTTTGTTCTTTTTATAAAGGTATCTTTTACATGATCATTTACCGTTAAATCCACATAGCGACGACGGTATCTTTGTTCTGGATCGGCAAAGGCATCGTGTGCTTTTCCATCAGCATCAATTTTTACCACTGGAAGTGGCTTTAAGGCTTTTGCCAAAACGGTCAAACCATAAATATGAACTGAGATTTCACCTACTTGAGTTTTAAAAACTGTACCACGAACCCCAATAAAATCGCCAATATCTAATAATTTTTTAAAAACCACATTGTACATGGTTTTTTCCTCATCATTCGAAATATCATCTCTTGAGACATATACTTGTATGCGTCCTTCAGAATCCTTCAATTCTGCAAAAGAGGCTTTACCCATAATGCGTTTACCCATCAATCTTCCTGCTAAAACCACTTCTTTGCCTTCAAATTTTTCAAAGTTGTTTAGAATTTCGCTTGAATATGCCGTAGTAATAAATTCGGCAGCTGGGTAGGGCTCAATGCCTAAGTTTCGCAATTCGGTAAGTGCTTCTCTACGTAGGATTTCTTGTTCGGATAAGGCCATGCTATTCTAATTTTAAGTGTGCAAAGATAGGTAAATTTGAAAATGCAGCAATTTGAAAATTTGAAAATTAATTTGACTTTTCATTTAAAGTTTTTAAGGCGATAACTTTGTAACTTTGCCATTCAAATAATTACAATGAATAAGAACATCCAACTTCAAGATTTAGGTTTGAGAGATTATAAAGCTACTTGGGACTATCAAGAAGAATTATTCAAGACCGTGGTTGATTTGAAAATCAAGAATAGAAGAGAGGAAACGCAGGTCGAGACACCTAATTATTTTCTTTTTGTTGAACATCCTCATGTCTATACTTTAGGTAAAAGTGGCGATTTGGACAACTTATTATTGTCTGAAAAACAATTGGAAGCTAAAGGAGCAACTTTCTATAAAATAAATCGAGGTGGAGATATTACCTATCATGGGCCAGGGCAAATTGTAGGATATCCTATTTTGGATTTAGAGAATTTTTTTACCGATATTCATAAATATTTACGGTTTTTGGAAGAAGTTATTATTTTGACTTTACAAGAATATGGTATTGCTTCAGGCAGAAGTGAAGGAGAAACGGGAGTCTGGTTGGGAGAAGGCACACCCTTTGCAAGAAAGATTTGTGCTATGGGAGTTCGTGCATCGCGTTGGGTAACGATGCACGGATTTGCACTGAATGTCAATGCAGATTTAGGGTATTTTGACAACATTATTCCTTGTGGTATTCGTGGCAAAGCAGTAACTTCTTTACATGTAGAATTAGGAGTTGAAAAAGTGGATGAGAACGAAGTGAAGGAAAAAATTTTAAAACATTTTTCGAAACTTTTTGAAGCAGAAATTTTACATCTGAATTCATAGATCTAAACTCAACTGGTCGGGTAAAAGACGAAAACTCATCCTGTGGTATTTGGTCGTACCGTATTTTCGTATCGCTTCCCGATGCTCTTTTGTTGGATAACCTTTGTTTTGTTTCCAATTGTACATTGGGAATTCTTCGTGTATTTGATTCATATACTCATCCCGATAGGTTTTTGCTAACACCGAAGCTGCTGCTATGCTCATGTATTTAGAATCTCCCTTTATGATACAACTATGAGGAATATCCGCAACAGGTTTGAATCGATTGCCATCGACGATAATATAGGAAGGCATCGGTTCTAGTTTCAGAACACTTTCCTGCATGGCTTTTATTGAGGCATTCAGAATATTAATATCATCAATAAGTAAAGGTTCGAGATGAGTTACTGCAAATGAAATGGCTTGCTCTTCAATAATTGGTCTTAATTTTTCTCTAATTTTTTCTGACAATTGTTTGGAGTCATTCAAGAGGTGATTTTCAAAATTTTCAGGCAGAATTAACGCAGCAGCAGTGACAGGTCCTGCGAGACAACCTCGACCTGCTTCGTCAGTGCCTGCTTCTAAAGAAAAGTTTGAGAAGTTTAGTTTTAACATTTATAAATTTATATCAATAATCATGAATTTAGAAAGCATAGTAAGATTTTTAAAAACAATAGAAGTAATTTTATTCATAGATTTGTAAAAATAAATAATTTATGATGAAAATTACTTTCGAAAAATCACTTTTAATTATAGTGGCTATTTGTTTTTGTTTTAATACGATTGCTCAAACAGAAGGTCAAAGAAAGCAAATTGTAAAAGATTATGATTTAGTACAGCTCAAAGATTTAGAGACTAAACTTTCTAAAAAATATTTTTCCAATAAGAAGAAAGCTATTAATCTTGCAAATGTAAATAAGTGGCCTGAGACTATAATAAAAGAGGACGGAAGATATTTAGAGTTGATGTACATTTCTGAGGAAGGCACACCTATTTATTATAGTACAAATAACGCAGGTGCTGCAATTACTGCAAGGGTAAATAGAATAAATGAAGGAGGAAGCGCTGGATTAAAATTAGACGGTCAAAATATGATTGTTGGTATTTGGGAGCCGGGAACAATTAGAACTACTCATCAAGATATATTTGGAAGAGTAGTAATTAAAGACGGTTCGAGTTTTGCTTCTTCAACCGGAATAACAGAACATGCTACACATGTTTCAGGAACGATGATAGGGTCAGGATTTGGTTCCTCAAGAGCCAAAGGTCTGGCATCAAAGGCAACACTATGGGCAAATACTTTTGCAAATGATAAATCTGAGGCTACAGCTCAAGCAGCTGAAGGACTATTAGTTTCCAATCATTCATACGGACTCGTTATAGAAACTGTTCCAAAATATTATTTAGGAGCTTACATATCAGAATCTAAAGAGTGGGATGATATAATGTTTAATGCGCCCTATTATCAAGCTGTTTTTGCAGCAGGAAATGATAGAGGTAGCACTCCTGATATTAAAGGCGGTAGAGATCTTTTAACAGGTGCGGCAAATTCAAAAAATGCAGTTGTCGTAGCTGCTGTCAATCAGGTATCTAATTATACTGGACCTGAATCTGTCACTATGAGTAGTTTTAGTAGTTGGGGTCCAACAGATGATTTTAGAATTAAACCTGACATTTCTACAAAGGGTGTGGCAGTTTATTCTTTGTCCTCCTCCTCAGA
>Ga0315904_10004100_pt1 | contig 21007 bp, 30 predicted proteins | sample LakEriMetagenome_6_FD_203529 | JGI IMG/M metagenome (GOLD analysis project Ga0315904, IMG submission 203529) | Freshwater fungal communities from buoy surface, Lake Erie, Ohio, United States - Buoy 12 MA120 | ecosystem: Environmental > Aquatic > Freshwater > Lake | place: USA: Lake Erie, Ohio...
CTGCGAAATCTCTCCCCCCTGGCGCATAATAGAAAAACATAGGAGGTTTATTTAGAATGGGACAATCTTTAAACTCTCGGCGATATTCCAGTGTTTATCGACGTATCAGAAAAAAAATGCTGGAATCCAATCCAATCTGCCATTATTGCAGACTTAATGTTGCGGACACTATTGATCACGAACCTCCACTTGCGAGCTTTCCAAGTCCAGAACTGTGGGTTGGAAAGTTGTACCCTTGCTGCGCTAAGTGCAATTCCAGTCGCGGAGCTAAATACTTGAATAAAAAGAAAGCGATACGTATGAGGTCCAGACCGTGGTAGAACCTTTAGAGATATACGTTCTGCCAATTAAGGAACTGACACCTGATCCAAACAACGCTCGCATTCATAAGCGTAAGTCTCTGGATGCCTTATGCGAGAGCCTGTCTACCTTTGGGCAACGTAAGCCAATATTGATTACAAAGGACAAAGTTGTCATTGCAGGGAACGGAACCTTAGCTGCGGCACAGATACTAGGGTGGCAGACCATCAACTGCACCTATGTGCCATCTGAGTGGTCGCAGCAACAGATTACGGCCTACGCCTTAGCAGATAATGCAACGGCTGAGTTGAGTTCCTGGGATGAGGATTTGCTACAAGTACAACTAGAGGGACTTAAAGACTTAGAAGCCAATCTTGGCGTTTTAGGATTGCCAAAGGTAAAGACAAACTTAGACGATATAAAGGAAGCCGAGGACTTTGACGAAAACAAAGTCAAGGTTCAAGCAGGTCAGCTTTGGATGCTTGGAAATAACAAATTGTTATGTGGCGACGCTAACGACGTTAATAGCTACAAGAGGCTGTTGGGCGAAGATAAAGCAGACTGCGTTTGGACCGACCCACCATACGGCGTGGCCTATGTTGGCAAAACCGCCGATGCGCTGACCATAGAAAACGACAATCTTTCAATACCTGAAATGGCTGCGTTTCTAACATCTATATTTAATTTGGTGGTAGATGCAACAAAGCCTGGAGCGGCTTGGTACGTTGCTGCGCCGCACGGTCGCGTTGGCCTTGCCTTCTCGCAAGCTTTAGATGCTTTGGACGTTTGGCGGCACAGTCTTGTATGGGTCAAAAACACATTAGTTATGGGTCGAGCGGATTACCACTACAAGCACGAGGTCATATATTACGGTTGGACTCCTGGCGGCCCACATAAATGGACAGGCGACAGAAAACAGGACACGCTGTTTCATTTCGACAAACCAGCTAGATCTGAGGAACATCCAACAATGAAGCCTGTAGCGTTAATAGCTGCAATGATTGCTAATTCAACCGCACCAGATGATGTCATACTTGATCCATTTATTGGCAGTGGCTCTACGCTATTAGCAGCCGAACAGTTAGGCAGGCGTTGTTACGGCATAGATATCGAGCCTAAGTATTGCGCGGCAACGATTACGCGCTGGCAAAACTTAACTGGCGAAAAGGCGGTTTTACTTGATGGCTGAGGTAGATACAGAAATACCAGAACAAATGCGGCCTTTATACGACGCCGTTATAGCTAGATTAAACCGTAAGTTAACCGAGGTAGAACTACGCACGGTGCGAATGCTTTGCTGGTCCGCGTACGTCCATCAGACGGCCATACAAACGGTGGCGGAGACAGGCTTATTGGTAAAGTCGCCAAGAGGAGCCATAATTCATCCATTGGTTAAAGTGGCAAAGGATGAAGCTGAAGCTTTTATCAAACTGTCTAACCAGTTGAACCTTCGACCTACGCAAGACGGTGGAACCTCGGATTTATGGGACCAGCTGGCTTCAGAATTGCTAGGCAATGCCTAAGAAAACGGTCGTTACCCTTATACCACCGCGTTGGGGTACTACAAGGGACAAGCGTCGCAAAACTAGAGGTCCTTCGCTGGCCTTAGTAGCGCAAGCGATGGGCTTCGAGTTATTTCCCTGGCAAAAATACGTGGTCGACACTGCTATGGAATATAGAAACGATCATTACGCTTATCGAACGGTCGGCGTTGCTGTAGGCCGCCAGAACGGTAAAAGTTCGTTAGTAGCTACTCGGATTGCCTTTGAGGCTATATCACCACGGCATCGCATTGCCTATACGGCTCAGGACCGTAATATGGCAAGAGCCAAGTGGGAGGAACACGTAGAGATACTTCTAAGCAGTCCATTTAAAAACAAAATTAAGCACGTGGTTAGAACAAACGGTAACGAACACGTTATATTTAAAAACGGCAGCACATATCAAATTACAACGCCGAATAATAAAGGCGGCCGTGGCTCCTCCCTTGATCTAGTAGTTATCGATGAAGCTTTAACTCACGATTTGTCTTTGATTGGCGCTTTGCAGCCAACTCTTGCTACCAAGCCAAATGGCCAACTTTGGATTCTAAGTAACGCAGGAGATGAACGTTCTACCTTGCTGGCTCACTACAGAAACCTGGCTCACTCTAATTTAAAAGACGGTCAATCAAGGCTGGCTTGGTTTGAATGGGCACCACACGAAGACAAGTTTGACCATTTAGATGAAAAGGTGTGGCGACAGGCAATTCCATCATTAGGGCAAAAAAAAGGTGTCACAATAGAAGCGGTACGTGAAGCCGCAAATACAAATGCACCAGAAATATTTACAAGGGAATGGTTAAACGTATGGGCTGCCAAAGAGGCTACACAGGTGATTGACACAGAACTATGGGACGGCCTAGTTCGCAGCGACGTGATCATTGGAGGAGACGTTGTGCTGGGCGTAGATATGACGCGAGAACGCGACAAGGCTTGCATCGCAGCCACAGGATTCGTTTCTGGCCTAAACCCCATTGAAATAGTCGATATGCGCGATGGAACCGCGTGGCTACAGCCGCGCTTGATTGAAGTAGCTAAGAAGTGGAACGCGACCGTGGTAATAGATACAGGCAGCCCTGCGGCTTCAGTGCTTGGCCATCTAGAACTGGCAGGGATCAAGGTGCTGGCTATCGGTCTGCAGGAGTACGCTCGCGCGTGTGGTAATTTCTATGACGCGGTGCAAGCACGGAGCGTATGCCATTTAGGTGATGACAATTTGCGCCAGGCAATTCTAGGTTCTGCAAAGAGACCTTTAGGAGATGCTTGGGCTTGGAACAGGAGAAGCACAAGCAATATAACTCCATTAGTAGCAGCCACACTTGCGCACTATGGAATGACAAATCTACCAACGGAAGTTCCAATATTAAGGAGCAGAATATTTTGAACCAGAAACTAGCTATTGTCTTACAACTTGCAGGAGCAGCATTAATGATCTATGGCGTGTCGGTTATTGACTGGCCATTTGCGATAGTATTAGGGGGACTTTTCAGCATCCTCTTTGGCGTGGCTTTGGAGAGAAGGATTAAATAATGCTTGGACGACTTCTTAAACGACAGATTCAACCTTCAGTCGTTTATACCTCGTCTGGCTATGTAGATTCACTTGGCCGTGTAGGCCGCGCTTTCCAGGCGAACTGGTCAGGCACGTATGTAGATACAAATACTGCGCTAGGTGTTCCAGCTATTTATCGAGGCGTAACTTTGATTGCTGATGCAATTGGCGCTCTTGGAATACATAGTTATAGAAACGGAAGACTCGTAACGCCAACTCCTAAACTATTAGAAAGACCTAATCCACAAGAGACGCGCATAGAAACTATATCCGCAATGGCAGCGTCTTTGATTCTAGATGGTAATTACATCGCGGTCTTAGGTCCTTCTAACGCTAACGGCCTTCCTGATTTCTTTTATCCTGTAGCAATTGATCGCGTAAACGTAACGCGCAAAGACGGACAAATAATTTACAGAATAGACGAGCGACAATATGACGCAAGTGAGATATTACATATAAAAAACTTTGCTTTACCAGGAGAGTTCTTTGGCCGTGGCATTGTACAAACGCAAAAACAGGCCATAGGTAAAGAAATAGCTATCAACGAATATGCGTCGAGATATTTTGATGGTGGGGTGAATCCTACGGCTGTTATTAAGTCAGGTAATCCTGATTTAACACAAGAGGAAGCGGAAGCATTAAAGTCTGCTTGGTTGGCGATGTATAGCGGCCGCAACAGAATGCCAGCAGTACTCAATAGCACTACAGATTTCGAGATTCTAAGTAGCAATGCTCAAGAGTCGCAATTGATAGAAGCACAACTTGCTGGTCTAACAGAGGCTGCAAATATTTTAGGACTACCTGCTTATTATTTAGGCGCTCCTAACAGTTCAAGAACTTATGCAAACGTTGAACAAGAGAACCTGCAACTTGTAAGATGGTCAATACAGCCAATAGCAGAACGCATTGAGCAATCATTGAGCGATCTATTAGTGCGCGGACAGTACGCCAAGTTTAATTATGATGCCTTACTAAGAACTGATACTTTATCAAGATACCAAGCACACGCCGTTGGTATTTCTAGTGGATTCCTAACCGTAGATGAGGTGCGCGAAATGGAAAACAGAGACCCAATCACACCAGTGGATACAGAACCGATTGATACTGAGGAACCAGATCTCAGCGATGTTGGAGAGGAAGAAGATGACGACGTCGAGTAATGAAATTCGCAGCTATGCTTTAGACCTAGCTATTAGAGAAGATGCCGAAGGCCGCACCATTTATGGAATAGCTGTGCCTTACGATAAAGAGCAAAGAGTCGCTGGCGATACAACAGAGGTCTTTAGAAGAGGCGCTTTTGCAGATGTGATAAAGGCTGCCCATCGCGTCAAATTACTGAGAAACCACGACGTTAAAAATCCGATAGGAAGAGCCACTTTACTACGAGAGACCGACGAGGGTCTTTACGCTGAATTTAAAGTATCTAAGACGCGAGAAGGCGACGATGCTTTAGAGCTAGTAAAAGATGGAGCGTTAGATCAGCTATCGATAGGCTTTATGCCAATTAAGAATCGCAAACGCCAAGATGGTGTTATTGAAAGGCTAAAGGCACATCTGGCCGAGGTTTCATTGGTTACCTTTGGCGCTTATGGAGATATGGCTACCGTTAGCGGCGTACGCTCCAATGTAGTCAACGAAACCCCACGTTTAGACGCTGCAAAGAAAATCCTAAATGCCTTACAACATAAGCAGTAGCCATCCTGATTGCGATGGATTTGCCGTAGTTAAAACGGCAAATAATGAGTTGATGGGATGCCACCGCACCGAGGCTCAAGCCCAGGATCAACTAGCGGCAATTCAACTTGGGGAGTTTGGCACTAGGGCGCTGCCAGATAACTATCGACCAGCAAACAGTCCTGACGTACCACAGGGCCGTGCTTGCGGTAATTGTATTTATAACGAGAACCTTTACTGCGTTAAATGGGAAGATGAAATAGCGGTTGATTATTACTGCAACGCTTGGGAACCGACCCAGACTCGTACCAACCGCGCCTTAGCTATACTTAAAATGCTTAAAAATATACAGTAGGATTATCCAGAGTAAGACACCTCGGTAAGGCCGATGCGACACCTCGCTAGTTGCGACACCTCGCTCGCCAGACTCGACACCTCTGCCAAATATCAACATATTATTTAGGAGAGCATTGTGGCAAACACATTTCTAGAGTCTCTACGCGAAAAGCGCGAGAGCAAAACATCAATGATTCAGACAATCGTTGATCGCGTTGCTGAGGAATCACGCGACGTGAGCGAGGTCGAACTCGCAAACATCGAGGCATTAAATCTCGAAGTAAAAAAGCTCGATGAAAGAATTGAGCAGATTTCAGATATTGAACTACGCAACGCAAAGGCAGCAGACCTAGCTGCAAAGGTTGATGCAAATATGCCAGCAACCGAAAAGCGTGAATCAATTAAGGTTATTAGCGAACCTGTTACTTATTCTCAACGCAGTGAGTACAGCTTCCTATCAGATGCTGTAAAGGCGCATTTCAACACCGATGTAGATGCAGCGGATCGTATCCGTCGTCATCAACAAGAAATGAACGTTGAATACCGCGCAGCTGGAACATCAAACTTTGGCGGCTTAGTAGTGCCTCAGTATTTAGTGGACCTTTACGCTCCAAAATTGAGAGCAGGAAGACCATTTGCTGATGCTTCTCGCAAGCACACATTACCTCCACAAGGAATGTCGGTCGTGCTGTCCCTCATCGGAACTGGTACATCTGTAGCGGCGCAAACATCACAGAACACAGCTGCGGTAACTACTGATCCACAAGATTCAACACTAACCATCAACGTTAATACCGTTGCTGGACAGAACTCAGTTTCAAAGCAAGCATTACTACGCGGTTACAACTTAGAAAGTATCGTTCTCAGCGATTTAATGCGCGCGTACCACACCGAACTAGACAACTTGCTGCTTAACGGCACAGGTTCAAACGGTCAACCTTTGGGAATTCAGGGAATGACAACAGGTATTTTGGTTACTTACACAGCAACCACAGGTACGGTTGCAGGTCTGTATCCAAAGATCGCAGATGCCATTCAGCAAATTCAAAGCACACAGTTCGCGTCGCCTAACGCAATCGTTATGCATCCACGCCGTCTGGGCTTCCTACTTGCTGGTCTTGATGGCCAAAGCCGTCCGCTTGTCGTTCCAACCGCATACAATCCAGTCAATGCAATCGGAACAGGTGAGGGATACCCTAACTACGGTAACAACTCTGGTTATTCAATTCTTGGTTTGCCAGTCATCACAGATGCAAATATCTCTACTGCTGTCGGTGCAGGTACAAATCAAGACACAATTCACATCGTCGACCTTAACGAGTCTCATCTATTCGAGGAGACTGGTAGTCCGACATACGTCACCTTTGAAGAGCCAAATGGCAAGGTTGCGTTAAACATCGTGATGTACGGAATGTTCGCTTATACCTCGCTGCGCTATCCAAAAGCGTTTGCTCAAATCAACGGCACTGGTTTAGCTACACCTAGCTTCTAGTGATAAAGGACCTCTGGGGAGCCTCGAAACTCCCCAGTGGTTATAACCATTCAGAATTTCTAAAGAGGTGGTACTAATGTGCGATGGTGGAGCTGTCACCTTTAATACAATGCCTCGTTCGATGTCACCTGTCCCTGATACCGATGGAGATTCTGAATGGCTATAACTAACGGATATACAACCCTCACAGCAATGAAAACCTTTTTATCCATTGCAGATAACAGCGACGATACTTTGCTAGAAGGAATGGTCGAAGCGGCCTCGCGCAGTATTGATCGCATTGCCAATAGAAGGTTTTATTTAGATGCAAATGCCTCCGCTCGTCAATATAGGGCCTACAATGAGGTCATAGCGTATGTCGATGATATTGGTACAACATCTGGTTTACTTGTAGCGCTTGATGAAGATGGCGACGGAGTATTTGAAACCAGTCTCACTCTTAATACGGATTATTTATTAGACCCACTGACTGCTAGTTCCTTAGGACGTCCTTTTACTCAATTAACCATCGTCAACACGACTTATACTTGGCCTGTCTTTCCAGGAATCTTTAGCAACGGCTTACGGCCAGGCGTTCAGGTCACAGCTAGATGGGGCTGGCCTAGCGTCCCAGATGATATTGAAACGGCCTGTCAGATACTTACGGCCGATTTATACAAGCGCAAAGATTCGCCAGGCGGCATCTTAGGTTTAGGCGACCTCGGCGCTATTCGTATGTCACCTTTAGGCCGCGACGTTACTGCAATGGTTCGTGCGTATAAAAAGGAAGTGGCGGCCTAATGGTTCCTTCTACCGTTCGACAGAATTTGAAAGCTCGTCTAGCTACTATCAGCGGTTTAAAAACTTACGATCACATCCCAGACTCCATTGCCGTACCAGCAGGAGTCGTAGGTCAATTAGATTTGACCTTTGATACCACCTTTAATCGTGGTTATGACTCTGCAACTTGTACAATTCTGCTCATCGTAGGCAGAATGAGTGAGTCCGCAGGGCAAACAAAGCTAGATGGATATCTAGCGTCTACAGGTTCGACCTCAGTGAAAGCCGCTATTGAGGGCGATCAAACGTTAAGCGGCGCAGTACAGACACTTCGCGTGACGCAAGCCAGCGCAGGGTCGGTGCAAGTTGCCAACATCGATTACTTGGCGTATCGATACGTGGTAGAACTGATCGGCTAACAAAGGAGAAAAAAAATGGCCATCTTTATGGGTAACAAGGTGTCGGTAATCGTCGGCTCTACCTCCACCATTACAGATCACGTGAGCGCAGTCAGCCTCTCGAGAGAAGTAGACGCGGTGGAAATCACAGCAATGACCGACACAGTCCAAAATATAATCGGAGGGATTGAAAGACCAACTTTGACGTTGGAACTTTTTAACGACTTCGCAGCTTCCAGCGTCAACTCATTATTTGAGGATGCGCTTGGAACTAAGCTCGCAGTAAAACTCATTCCTGTAGCAGGAACAGTCACAGCGACTAATCCGTCTTACAGTATGAGCGTACTTGTTTCACAATGGCAGCCAATTAACGGCGCTATCGATGCTCCAATGACAGCGAGTATTACACTTCCTGTTACGGCCATCACTAAGTCGACATCCGCGTAATCTAATTAGTAGGGGGCAGTTATGGCTACACAACAGATTAAAGTAGTTAAGAAAGACGGCAAAGAGGCGCTATATGACCTTACGCCATCCGCTAAAGTGGCCTTTGAAAGTCACTTTAAAATTGGATGGCGTAAGCGTCTACTAGATGAGCAACGTGACAGTGATCTATGGTGGTTTGCGCACTATTTGATTACCGCCAAAGGCGAAACCACGCTGCCTCTTGATGATGCGTTTTTAGATCAATATAAAGACGTTGAGTTCGTTCTTGACTTAAAAAATGGATAGACCGACGCGGCGATATATGGGAAGTCGCAGCCGTGTCGGTAGCTACAGGCATAGCGCCAAATGAGCTTCTCAATTGCGATCCCAATATATATGCGGCTATAAAATTTATTCTGTCAGAGCAATCTGAGGCAAGGCGCAACACTAGGGCGGTTAAGAGGAGAAGGTAATGGCTAAAGGTTCAAGTCTAGTCATCACTGAATTCGACGACTTTATGAAACAGTTACAAGCGCTCGGCCCACAATTTAAAAAAGACTTCGATAAAGGTTTACGTCAAGCGGTTTTGCCTATGGCCAAACTGGCGCAAGCCTTCGTTCCTAACGATATAAGTTATAACAGCAGATACGTATTTAGTCCGCAGGAACCCACCTACCAAAGCGCTGCGTGGATAGACGATACAGAGCATCGTTCGCGTGATTCGCAACGTTGGACCTGGCGACCTGGCGAAGTTCGCAAAGGCATCGTTGTAAGGCGTAAGAGTACTCGACGTGTTCCTGCTGGTTATAACAAGGTGGCTGTCAGCGTTCTGTCTTTAATTAATAACACCGCCTCTGGTGCCATTTATGAATTAGCAGGTTCTGGTAAGCGCAGGAGAGGTACTAACAGATCGCGCAACCCTAACGCTCGGCAAGACTTTTTAACCTTTTTTCCAAAGGTAGCAGGGCGACCAAAACGCTTAATTTATAGGGCCGAGGCTCAAACAGGCGATAAGGTACGCGAAGAGTTAGTCAAAGTGATTGACCAGCGTTTGCTGAAATTCGTGAGGAGCTGATATGGCAAAACAAGTCTCCATTGATTTTCTCACGCGCCTTAAAGATAAGGGTTTTAAAGATTTAGAAAAAGCATCAAAGAAACAATCAAGCGTACTTGCTGGTTTAGGTAAACAACTAGCGGCTGTCTTTTCTGTTGCTGCCGTTGTTAAGTTTGGCAAGGAATCTGTTAGGGCTTTCCAAGACGCGCAAAAAGAAGCAAATCAACTGAGGACGCAACTTAAAAGCTTAAACTTAGGTTTTGCCCAGTTGCAGATTAGCGACTTTATTCGCGATCTTGCTTTAGCTACAGGTGTCACTGGTGGCGCTTTGACTGATGCATTTATTACTTTATCTCAAGCCACAAATGATGTGACAAAGGCGCAAAAACTATTAAAGCTTAGTTTAGATATCAGCGCTTCTACAGGTAAAGATTTAAGAACAGTAACTGTAGCCTTACAAAGAGCGCAAGCAGGTCAGCTGTCAGCCTTAACCAGATTACAAATAGGTTTCACATCGGCGACTTTAGAGGGCAAAGATTTTGATGAGGTACTAGCTGATTTACAGAAAAAATTCAGTGGATCGGCGTTAGTAGCAGCCGATACCTTTGAAGGCAAAATCAATCGGCTTAAGGAAGCAGTGGAAGAGGCTAAAGAGGCCTTTGGCGAAAGTCTGGTTGAGGGTATAGAAGCCAGCAATGTATCTGTTGAAACACTCCAGAAAAACATCATCGATTTAGGAGCTTCTCTAGGAAATATTACAGGCAAAATTATCGCCTTTAACCAGTCTGTTATCCAGGACGTCACAAAGGAATTTGAGGAGGACCAGGGTTACTTTGCATCCTTCGTAAAGTCATTAGTTAAAACAAACAAAGAACTTGCAGCCATAGATGGTGGAAGGCTAAGAGCAGCTACAAGAGCGCAAGCTCAAATAAGAAAAGTCGAAGCGGAAAATGCTAAGAACGTTAAGAAAACTATAAACATACAGAAAAAGGCAGATGCCGATAAGAAACGCGCAGCGGAACTAGAGCGCCTCAGAAACCGTATCTCCTACAAGTTTGACATTGATGCCATCAATTTAAACGCCGCCCTGCGACGCGATCTATCTATTGAGGACAAATCTAGAGTTCTGGAATTGGCCGCTTTAAAAAAGTCTGAGTATCAAACTGAAGAGGAAGCCATCAAAACCTTAACTGCGGCCATAGAAGCAACCTCAAAGATAAAGCCAGATATAAAGTTTAACGATAACTTAGATGATATTTTAGAAAAGTTGAGAAAACTGATTGAGGGTAAATACAACATAAGCATTGGAGCGACAATCACCGTACCTAACATTCCAACGCCTGGCGGTTCTGCTAGTGCAGGTGGATTACCGCCAACCTTTGATCCAGGTGGATTCAGAAAGAAAGACGAAGGTGGCACAGATTTACCTGTAAAACCACCATTCGCAAAACCGCCTGGTATTGATTTACCAGGTGAGGTTGGCGGCGAACCTGCCACAGCTTTCCCTCGACCCTTTGTACCTGACACAGGCAGTTTTAGATTCTTTGAGGAGAATCAAAACAGTTCTTTGCGAAACTTATATGACAGCACCTCTGTGCCTTCTAATTTTGACCCATCCTCATTTAGATTCTTTGAGGAAACAGGATTTTCAGCTCGAGGAATGGAAACGCCATCGTTCTTTGATCCAGCGCGCTTTAGAGCGCGCGATGAAGGCGTGGTCGTAAATGTAAACGTACAAGGATCAGTGGTTGCTCAAAACGACCTAGTAGCGGCTGTCACCGATGCCGTTTACGCTACGCAGCGCTCAGGTAACAATCTACTGCTGGCAGAATAATGACAACAGGAGCTGTATTTAACTGCACCATAGATTTTAGCAACGGTGCAAACTTTGACCCTAGCCTTGTATTGGACGATCCCTCTACGCCACTAGACCAGTCTGTTTTAGGTACTAGCGCATCTGAAATTGTAGATGTAAGTCAGTATGTACTTAAGGCAGCAGTCAGGCGCGCGTACAACCGCACCTCAGATAGTTTTACCGCAGGTAATGCCGCAGTTCGTTTGGTAGATGAAACAGGACTATTTAATCCTGCAAACACCTCTAGTCCTCTCTTTGGCAAAATATTACCGATGCGAAAGATTAGATTCATTGGCGAATATAATGGTGTGGAATATGCGCTGGGATCTATGTATGTACAGTCCTGGAAGTACCAAAGTCCCACAGGCTTTGATCCTGCCTATGTAGACCTTAACTGCGTCGATGGTTTTCAGCTTCTTAATTTAGCTAGCATTAGTACCGTTACAGGCGGCACGGCTGGTCAAACAACGGCTGAACGTATAACCAGCATATTGGACGAGGCCGAATGGCCTGGAGGAATGAGATCTATTTCCACCACGGCCACGACGACCGTACAAGCCGACACAGGGGCCACTAGAACGGCCCTGGCGGCCTGTCAGACGGTCGAATCGACCGACCTGGGGGCTTTCTATATGAACCAGCAGGGATACGCCACGTTCCTAAGTAGAAACGACATTATTGCCGCCTCTGGGGCCACGGCCACGGTCTTTAGCGATACAGGCGCTGGAGGCACTATTAACTACCAAAGCGTGTCCTTTGACCTTAGTGACTTTGGCCTAATCAATAGCTGCACGGTTACTAGGACAGGCGGTACGCCTCAGACGGTAAACAACGTCGACAGTATTGATATCTACTTTAAACACAGCCGTAATAAAACCACAATTGCTCAGACCGATGCCGATGCATTGAACCAGGCGCTGATGATTGTAGCTAGTCGCCAAGAGGTAGGGGCAGACCTACGAATGGAAGCGTTAACGTTGGATGCCTTTGATGGATCAAATAGCGCGCGAGTCATTGCTGCTTTAGACCTGGATGTATTTGATCCCATAGAAGTTATACAAACATTACAGGGAGGCACCGTCACAAGTGACACGGTAATCACTGGCGTGGCCTACGACATAACCCCTAATTCATTCCAGACTACGTTCACAACCGCTCAACCCTTCGCAAGTGGCTTCGTGCTAGACTCTAGCGTCGACGGCTTGCTTGATGAGGATTCTCTAGCCTACTAAGGAGAACAATGGCAAAACAAACTTTCACAACTGGTCAGGTACTGACCGCCGCACAACAAAACTCGCTGCAGTCAAATGACTTTAATCAAACCGTGAGTGTTAAAACTGCTAATTACAGCTTGCTGGCAGCTGATAAAGGTACGCGCATAGAATTCAATACTTCAGGATCGGTGACCTGCACAGTAAATAGCGGCCAGTTTGATGCTGGCGATACGCTGATAATTCAGAACCGTGGTGCTGGAACTGCGACTATAACGGCAGGAACTGCCACTGTTAATACTTCAGCTTCATTAGCTTTGGCGCAATACAGCGCAGGAACTCTTTACTTCGTAAGCGATTCAGCCGCTTTATTCTTTGGCGACGCAGCAGGTATATCAGCATCTCTTATAGACGCAAAGGGTGATCTAATAGTCGGTACTGCAGACAATACTGTGGGACGCTTAGCAGTCGGCACAAATGGCCACACACTTGTAGCGGATTCTGCGGAAACCACAGGCTTGAAGTGGGCTGCCCCTGCTGGTGGTGGCAAGGTGTTGCAGGTAGTTGGCGCTACAACTTCAACTGCTACAACTAGCACAACTAGCACACCTGTTGATACGACATTAACCGCATCAATCACACCAACTGCATCAAATAGCAAAGTTTTAGTTTTAATTTCACAAAATGGCGTTGGTCGTAATGCGGCAGGAAATGCACAAAGTGGAACTTTTATAAAGTTATTACGAGGCACAACCGATTTAATGACTTTGAACGGACATTATGGATACACAAATACTCTTTTACTATTTTTTGGCGGTTCTGTAACCGCAAATTATTTAGACAGTCCAAACACTACTTCTTCCACAACATATAAAACCCAATTTAATGCTCCTGGCACTTCAAGCACAGGTTATGTTCAAGAAGGCGGAGCAACAAGCACAATAACATTAATAGAAATAGGTGCATAATGCATAAAGGCGCAGATGTTTTACAAATGCTAATTCCTAATGGTGGTTGGGCTATTAGCGGTGATGATTATGAAGGCATACAATTTTTAGAGTGTGAGCCAATTACTAAAGCGCAATTTGAGGCAGGCTTTGCTCAATATGATGCTTGGAAGGCTGAGCAGGATGCAGCAAAGGCCGCCCAAAAGGCAGCCTTGCTAGATCGGCTAGGTATTACTGAGGATGAGGCTAAACTGCTTCTAGCATAATCTTGAGGGATAGTTCCTCAAGAGTGTGACAGAACTTTCTTGAGGGATAGTTCCTCAAGAGTGTGACAGAACTTTCTTGAGGAAGTAATATGCTTGTATGGAGAAAAGCGCGAACGGTTGGCCAGCCTCAGCCGATTCTGAGGAGATAGCTATCATCCGCAAGCGCGTACCAGGCACTGATTTAAAGCTTCGTATTGCCGAGCCTGTAGCGCCGTTACTTATAGCATTCGCCGCCGACTTCCATCGCCTAGTTGAACCTTTAGATGAGGGTCAGTTGGACGACTGGGGCTATTGCTATCGCAAAGTCCGTGGAACCCAGACGGTCATTTCTAATCACGCCAGTGGCACGGCCATTGATCTAAACGCTACAAAGCACCCTCTAGGGGCCGTTAATACCTTTAACAAAGAACAAGACAAGACCATACGAAGACTCTGTCGTAAGTATGGATTAAAGTGGGGCGGAGACTACAGATATCGCAAAGATGAAATGCACTTTGAGATAGCATTAAACTCCGCACAAGTAGCTACATTGATCTCTGCATTAGGTTTGGAGAAAACTGATGACAACCGCAAAACAGAAGAAACAAATCAAGACTGCGCAGCAGGTGGCGGCTTCTTGGGGCCGCGCAGCACTTAGCGCTGCCATTGCTTATTATCTAGCCACTGGGGATGTAACAATTAAGGGTTTAACAAGCGCAGCTGCAGCAGCAGTGCTTCCACCTTTATTGCGTTATGTAAATCCAAAGGACGAACTCGGACGTGGATAATCTTGTTATCCAGTTAGGCGTTATAGCAGCTGCCACAATATCTGGGGTGGCTGCTATATTTGCTGCGCGTGCTGAAAAAAACAGCCGTCCAGTTTCAAACGGTTTTGCTGAGGAGGTGCTGACAGATTTAAGAGAATTAAGAAAGATGTTATTCCAACATTTAAAAGAACACGATAAAGAGGGACAAAATGAAAAGTGTTTACATTGTACCAACAAGAGGACGACCAGAAAACGCGTCAAGGCTTCTTAAAGCTTGGAAAGATACTGACGCTCAATCAGATTTATTCTTCGTCTGCGATATAGATGATCCGCGTATGCGCGATTATGAACAAATACCTGACATAGCCATCATTACAAACCTGCACACCTCTGGTGGAATGGCGCAGCCTTTAAATATGGCAGCAATGATTTTATTGAATGATGAAAAATACGACCGCTATCAGTACTTTGGATTTATGGGCGACGATCATTTGCCACGCACTAAGTATTGGGATTACTTATTAAAGCTAACAATTCCAGGGACAAAACAAGGCATCGCGTACGGCAATGATTTACTGCAACAAGGCAACCTGCCCACGGCCTGTTTAATGACGCGAGGCATAGTAGAAAAGCTCCGTGGAATGGTGCAGCCTGGGGCCAAGCATTTATACCTGGACAATTTCTGGTTGCAGCTGGGTAGGGATATAAACGGCCTTTATTACTCGCACGACATCGTAATCGAGCATCTACATCCTGTGGCTGCCAAAGCAACGATGGATGAGCATTACGCAAGGGTCAACGCGCCTGAATATTACGAACACGACAGAAAAATATTTGAGGCGTTTATAGCTAGCGACACTTACAAAGAACTTGTTTTGGCCTTGTTATGAAAATCTTAATTACAGGATATCGAGGCTTTGTAGGACAACACTTCGTGCGCGCATTAGAAAGCCACACTTTAACTTTGGTAGATATAAAAGATGGAAATGATGCCAGGGACTTCTTTCGAGAAAACGACACGCACTATGATCTAGTGATACATCTGGCAGCGGTTGTAGGTGGTCGCCAAATGATAGAAGGCAATCCACTGGCTTTGGCCGTCGATTTAGCTATTGATGCTGAGATGGCTTCGTGGGCAATGCGTACAGTTCCAGGTCATATTCTGTACTTCTCAAGCAGCGCTGCGTATCCGATAGAGCTACAAACAGGAGCTTACAAACGAAGGCTGACAGAGAATGACATCAATTTAAAAGATATTCGTTTACCTGATATGACTTACGGTTGGGCAAAGCTGACAGGCGAGATGCTTTGCGAGCATTTACGTCAGGAGGGTCTGACAGTCACGGTCTTGAGACCATTTAGTGGATACGGAGCAGAGCAGGACCCTAGCTACCCATTCAGGGCTTTTATCGACAGAGCCGTACGCCTAGAGGACCCTTTTACAATCTGGGGGTCGACCCTGACCGTGCGCGATTGGATTCATATAAGCGACATCGTTGCTATAAGCCTGGCAATGGCTCAGGACCGCCTATCGATCACGGCAAACCTGGCCACAGGTAGGGCCACGGCCTTTGCGGAACTGGCGACCCTGGTCATTAAGGCTAGGGGTGGGGGCTACAAGCCCAGGATTGAGGTTAATGAGGGTGCACCTAAAGGGGTCAATTACAGGGTAGGCAATCCTGCCTTTTTACGCAGCTTAGGCTTTGAGCCTAAAGTAAGCCTTGAGGTTGGCGTGGCGCAAGCCCTGTCTGTCTGGACTTGACGCTAACCTGTTAATACCTAGAAGCTCCTAACCCTCTAGGTAAAGGGACAGAAATGATAAAAAGCGTACTTTTATTAGAAAATCAGTTAGACATAGCTAAGCGTCATAATTCATATCTTTATGAACGTTTATTTAATTGTTTGAGTAAATCTGAGGCTAAGGTTTTACTTACCGCAATTAAAGAAAACAATATAGAAATTGCAGCCCTAGAATCAGAATTGGGCATATATGCTTAATTTTATTAGAGAATATACAGATTTATTCATATTTCTGGGCTGGCTTGGCGTAATCACTATTGGATATCTATACGGTCACCACGTCGGTTATGAACGCGGTTTTTTAAGAGGCCGTTACTCAAGCAGAGAACATCCATCACGGAGAAATAGTTAATGAATCTTAAAGAAATCGCTGCTGAACTTGCAGCGTTAACGGTCATCAAAGACGCCGTGACGGAAGCGACAAACACCCTGCGCGAACTCGCAAAGGATGAGCTTTCTAATGTAGGCGCTGATATGACAAAAGCAGTCATCGACAATCAAGAGGTCGCCAAAGTCACCCTTGTAAGCCGAGACGTAGCGTTCGTTATAAATAATGAAACTGCGTTCTTGCACTGGGTAGAGGACAACTTCTCAACTGAAATAGAGCCAAAGGTGCGTGATTCTTTTAGAAAAAGATTCACAGAAACCCTAGCAATGACGCCAGACAGTAAGATTTTTAGCACTCTTAGCGGTGAGATTTTGGAATTTATGTCGGTGGAAACGAAGGCTCCTTATGTATCGACTCGTTTTGCACCTGAAGGTCGCGAGATCGTCCTAGAGGCAATGCGCGAGCATCGCCTAACAACCTTACCCTGGCTTAATAGCTACGTGGAAACCAAACGCAGAACGGAGATTGAATAATGGACGATAAGCAAGCGGCAAAACTACGCGCTCCATTTAAAGAAAGTCAGATTGAAAAGAAAGTGATGGGCAGTCGCTCATACAATTACATCAATCACGCGGTTGTTACTGATAGATTAATTGAAGTAGACCCAACCTGGTATTGGGCACCTATGGCATTAGCAGAAAATGGAATGCCACAACTAGATGAACACAACGGTATATGGATTAAGTTAACAATTTGCGGAGTAACGCGTATTGGATACGGAGCTTCCGAGCCGCATCAAAAAGGTGCAGATGCGGTGAAAACAGCTATTAGCGATGCAATCAAGAATGCAGCGATGCGTTTTGGCGTTGCACTTGATCTGTGGGGCGCTGATAGCAATGGACAAAGCGCAGAGAGCGTGACCCTTTCCACGCCAACTCTGCGCTCTGTTCCACCTTTAAAGCCAGTGGTTACTGAAAGCCAAGACCTAGCAGATTTTATAGCCGCACAAAGGCCAAATGATCCAACGCCAATCGTACAAACGGCTGAGGAGACTGGTGAGCCTCATTGTAAACACGGAAGCTTTGCTTGCCGCACCTACAGGTCTGGCACAAGTAATAGCGGTAAAGCGTATGAAGGTTTATTTTGCGGACGTAAACCATACGAGGAGCAATGCACACCGATTTCTTTGGATGGAAAGCCGTGGAAGAAATGAAGAAATCAAAGAAAACAAATCGCATAGTGAAAAGTCAGAAATGCGATCATACGTTGCGCCCTGAATTTGCCGAGATGGTCGATAAAACCATTTTTAATTTTCAGAGAATAAAGCAAGAAAATGACGAGGGTTTATTGATGGCTACTTTGCTAAACTTTGCCCTTGTGTTGCCATCGTTTCTTACTGCCTTATCACAAGATTATGAAATAAGTGATGAAGCCACTGACATTGACTGAACAAGATAAGGCGTTGGCGCGTCAAACCGCTGACGCCTTCATCCAATGGTCAATACAAACACAAAGCACCGACAGGCCGCACACCAGGTATAAAGCCTGGGAATCAGATCATCAAAGAAAACAGCAAATGCAATTGGCCTATGGAGCAGAAATAGCTATTGCCAGGCTTCTAAACCTTCCTTGGAATGGCCTGGATACCTTCAAAAACAAGGCCGATGTGGGCGATAATATCGAGGTGCGGTACTCCTCTGTGCCGTACTTAATCTTGCGGCCTAATGATCGCGAGAGCGACATAGCTTTTCTTGTTCAGGGTTCCACTTTAGAGCGCCTATTTTTAGGCGGCTTTATGCCTGTAAAAATGGGCAGAACGCCAACCTACAAGCTAGAAAACGAAGAGACCTGGTTTATACCCAGGGATAACCTTTATGCCTTCTTACCGCAATATCAGGCCGTCCAGGCGTTCCTACAGCGCCTGGCAAGTAAGACGGAGTAAGGTAGATGGCCGATAAAAGCCTTAGAAGGGGGTTTATAGCCTCTTTCATAGGTTAGATGTAGGTAAGTTCCCACAGGTTCGTCGTGGTCGCCTGTGGGGGCAACGTGGGGCGGTGCGCGGTGTACCGTCCCACTTGCCATTTCCAGGTGTTTCTATTTGACGTCTTGTCCGAGGGTAGGTCTATATTTTGCCCTGGTCGTAAGACTGGGGCAGGAACACCAGCAGCGACGGTCGACGGTCAAGTGATCGGATACCGAGACGCAGTGATTCCTCCGTACTCACCTAAATTAAATTTGGGGGGGTAGGGGGGGCATTTCACTGCAACTCAGGTCTCTGGTCAAATAAAAATAAATAAATAAAGATTAAAATAATCAACTGATAAATCCCTACCAATGAAGGGAAAGTAAATGACACTTAACATCAACATTGGTATTGGAGAAATAACTACAGAGATCTGTTCTGACGAATCACTATCATTTGACGCAATTGAGTCAATTCTAAACAGAGCTGTACAGAGCGTCCTAGTAATATTTAATTCACTAGATGCAAAGGATCGCACTGCAGTTTTGGGATTGGAAGACGCTGATGACGAGACGGACGAAGAGGAAGACGCCTGAAGGCTACAGGTACTGCAACAGTTGTCGGCAGGTATTAGCTACATCGCAATTCGGCTGGTCTAGCAAGGCTCGCAACAAATTACGGCACGATTGTAAGAATTGCCGAAACCTACACAAGTGGGTACTTCGCAGGGTAAAATCGGAGCGTGAACAGCTCCTCGTTGCACAGAAACAGTGCTGCGCCATTTGCGGCATACATAACGACATCAGTCGACTGGGAGTCGATCACAATCACAAAACACAAGCCATACGCGGCCTTCTATGTCACGACTGCAACACTGGCCTGGCAGCCTTTGAAGACGACTCAGATCTACTTACAACGGCAGTGATTTACCTTCTAGCAAGGGAGAATGAATGAAATTAGCTTCTATATTCCTAGCACTGGCACTAAATACGCCAGATGGCTATCAGCAATATGCATTTAAGTACATAGAGAAATACGAGCGGCCTTGTATTAAGGAGCTTTGGAGATTAGAGAGCAATTGGCGTCCAGAGGCCAAATCTCCAACACACGATTACGGAATACCACAGCGACATATGAAGCACAATACAAAGAAGCAAATCGCCAAGTTTAGATCGGACCCTTTAAAGCAAATCGACTGGGGTATAGGCTACGTCCGACATCGCTATAATGATTTCTGTACAGCTCTGGACCACCACCGTACACGTGGTTGGTATTAATTAAACGAAGGGACAGTTATGGATTTAAGAGAAAAAGTAACTATTGGCGTGTGTTCGCCAGGTCAATGGCACTCGATGTTTGCTACAAGCATTATTGATATAGCGCGAAGCCAATCAGTATTAGGACAACTTATAAGCCTAGAAGGATCAGGTGTTATAAGCCGCTTACGTAATCAGGTTGTAGCTACCTTCTTAGAAAGAACAACAGATGATTGGTTGCTGCAAATAGATACTGATCAAATCATAAGCGTCGATATGTTTAAGAAGCTTATAGCGGCGGCGGATAAGGATGAAAGGCCAATCGTTTCAGGAGTTGTTCACGCAGGTTGGGATACCAACAACCTATATCCAGAACCTGTACCGTGCGTGTTTAAGATAGGCGAGGATGGCGGTCTATTTAGTATGCACGAATATCCAGAGGATACGGTGGTAGAGATAGATGCTGCTGGTACAGGTTGCCTATTGGTACACCGTCGTGTGTTTGAAGAGATGCGTGACAAGGCCGACAAGGTTCAGGAAGCTGATAAGTGGTGTTGGTATAGGGATATGCCTATAAACGGTTCCTGGGTAGGTGAAGACATATTCTGGTCTATACGTGTTAAAGCGTTAGGTTATAAGATGTTCTGCCATACAGGTGTGCAGCTACCACATAAACGTAGCTATTGGTTAAAGCGTGATCACCACAAGGACTATGGTCGTTATGTAGACGCCAGGCATCAAAGCGCAGAGCAACACCTAGAAGTAGCCAACGACGTGAGTCTTGGCGTCAAAGGAGAAAAAGATTAATGGCAACAACGTCAAATGTTATAACCGTCACAACTACAGCGCAGACTATCGTCAGCCTTGATAACGTGACACAGTATGTACAACTACACGCCAAAGGTGCTACTTACCTGGGCGCTGCAGACGTGACAACCTCGACAGGGTTTCTGATGGATAACGACGACCACGTGGCGCTGGTCATACCTCAAGGTTGCAGCCTTAGTGCCGTGACAACCACTGGATCGCATACTTTATACGTGCTAACTACGCGTGTGGATTGATTAGATGTCCGTTTTTTCCCACGCTCATCGGCTTGGATAT
>Ga0315904_10004101_pt1 | contig 20989 bp, 13 predicted proteins | sample LakEriMetagenome_6_FD_203529 | JGI IMG/M metagenome (GOLD analysis project Ga0315904, IMG submission 203529) | Freshwater fungal communities from buoy surface, Lake Erie, Ohio, United States - Buoy 12 MA120 | ecosystem: Environmental > Aquatic > Freshwater > Lake | place: USA: Lake Erie, Ohio...
GCGACGACGCGAAGGCATCAAGGCGAGGCGCGCAGACGGGAACGCCGCCTGCGCGTGATTGAATTCAGGGTTTAGGGATTCAGGTCCACCGGATCGGACGGCTTCTGATAATTCGTGCGGTAGGTCCTTTCCGCGGCGGCCAGCTTCAGGAAGACGTCCAGCGGTACCACTTCCACCGGCTCGCTCAGGCGATCCAGAATCGAGGCCACTTTATCGACCGTGTTGGTCTCGCGAATGTGCATGAGCAAGAAGTAAGGCCGCTGTGGATTGAGCTGGATCAGTTCCTCGACGTCGGCAGCGGCCTCTTCCTCAGGCCGCTCTACATCGAGGTAGTAATCGTAGCTCAGGAAGGGGCGCGTATCGCGAAGATCGAAGGTGCGCGCCGTGCCGTAGCCGTTGATAAAGCCGATCACATCCGGAAATTCCTGGTAGTAGCGGTCGACGATTTCCTTGGGTAAGTCGGTGTTGCCGACGTGGCGATTGCCCTCGGAATAGTCCATGATTTCCATGACGCGGAGGTCGAGACGGGTCATGAGATCGCGGGCGCTGGACATGAGCCGAGGAAATTTGTCGGCGGGAATGGATTTCGGGTACATGTAGCCGGGTCCACTCAGGCCGCCGATGAAGTAGTCGTTCGGCGTCTTGTCCTCGTAAAAGAACTGGAGAGCGGGAGGATTCATCCACACCCAGTTCATCAGCACCTGCCAACCATAGGGGATTTTGCCGCGGCCCGGTTTGGTCCACGCGCCGATGCCCATCGAATCGGTCGCGAGGGCCGCGACGTAGACTTTTTTCTCGGGCTTGAGGCGCGTGTTCTTCTCGACCGAGTGGTTGTTGCGGAACTTGAAGTCGGGGGTGAGCGGGATTTGGCAGGTGAAGGACACGTTCGGGACATTATGCAGCCCCTCCATGATCAACCCGTAGTTGCCCACCAGCGTGGTGTGCTGCCCCTCGGTGTCCTTGGCATAGGAATGCCAGCCAAGCACGACGCTCCCCGCGTTCTGCTGAGCGAGGAGCTCGTTCAGGAGCGCGAGCTCTTCCGGGTGCGCGGGGTTCGCGGACAGGTCGGCGCAGAACGCACGCGTCTTGATCGCAAAGTCGGCGACGCCCGGCTGCATTTCCATGCCGGCATGGCCGCCGAGGACGACGTAGTAGTCGCGTGAGCAGCGGCTCCAGTACGTGTCTTTGGCCCAGCGATAGATCTGATGGTCTGGCTGGCCCCGGAAGCGTCCACGGAGATCTTCTAGTTTCCTCAGACCATGCTTTTCGGCGAGCGGGATAAGCTCCTCGCTGACCACGACGCCATCGAGCACGCCGGCGGCAGTGAAGGCGACGAGGAGTGAGCTGCGGACCTCGCGGTCCCAGACCACGTAGCCCTTGGCGAAACGACTGAAGCGCTGGAGGGCACCGGCGGCGTCGTTCTCGGCGAGTCGATCGAAGCGCACGCCGTGGCGACGCTCGAGAAATCCGATGAGGGGACGGACGATCTCCCATTGCCAGGTCTTTGGGTATTCCAAGTAGACTTGGGGGGACTCTCGATTTGCGAGACCCTGCAGAGAAAGGATCAGTGCATGAGTGGGAATGTCGCCATCCATGCGCCAGTTCTCCGAGAGGGGAATCAGGGTGGCATGGGATGGAGCGCGATCGACCTTCTTGGGTTCGATCCCGGCGGCGCTGGCGGCACCGGTGAGCGCGACGACGAGGAGGAAGGCAGAGAAACGCTTCATGGCTTTACGGAAACGGAGGCGGCGGGAACGCGGGTGAAAACGTACACGATGGGTCGATTGCGCGTGCTGCGCAGCTCGGTGAGCGTGAGCACGGCTCCGTTGGCGGAGAGCTTGTAGTCGCTGAGGATGTTCACCTCGCGGTTACCCTGTTGAGTCTCGAGCGTCAGATCGCTGGAGAGCCGCAGCAGACGCCCCCCATCCAGCCACGTGGCACGCACGCGCTTGATGTGATCGCCGGTGGAGTACGCACCGAGATGGCGGTTGTCGGGCCACCAAGGCGTGGGGACGAGATTCACCTCCTGCTTGAGGTTGAGATTCAGGGTTTCTCTGAAGGTACGACGACCCCAGGCGAAAGCCCGATGGAGGATGACATGGTCGCCCTTGACGTCGAACGTCAGCTCGAGGGATTTCCACGGGCTGAGTTCGGTGCTGCGGTGAAGATCGATTTTCCAAGTGCCGTTAAAATCGGTCGCGGTGGCCGTCGCGAAAGCGCGGCTGGACGACCCGGTGGGGGCGACGGCGGAAGCCGGAGAGGCGTGGGCCGTGGTCAGGGCAACGAGGAGGCTCGCGGAGAATGCGAGGGAGGAACGCAGGACGGAGAGAAAGGAGACGGTCATGGAAGGGGGAAGAAAATAAAAAGGGGCGGAGGCTTGTGGCCTCCGCCCCGTTTGACTCAAGCATTCACATCATCCCGCTTCGCTCCGGAAGGAGCGAGGCGGGGGAGACATTAGAACTTGAGCGTGTTGCGGAAGATCCAGTTACGAGCCGGGGACAGCACGAAGGAGCCTTCCGAGTACTTCTCGTCGGTCACGTTGTAGACACCGAACGTGGAGTCGACGCGGTAGCCGAGGAATTCCCACGGATAGGTCGCCGTGAGGTCGAACACCAGGTAGTCGCCCGCCTGGTAGCCGTTGCGGAGGGGATTCCAGTCAACCGAACGGGAAACGACCGTCTCAGACGAGTAGCGGGCGCCGAAGCCGACGCGCGAGCCACGGCCGAGGCCGTTGACCAGACCGTCCGTGAACGTGTAGTTACCGAAGAAGTTGAAGCGGAACTCCGGAACGTTCTCGATGCGCGCGTTATAGTAGATGTCGGACGCGACCTTGGCGGCCGGGGTGAGGGCGTTGTACGCGGTCGTGCCGGGGGCGGCGCGGGTCTTGTCGTACACCGTCTTCGCCGTCTTCAGCCAGGAACCGTTGATCACGGCCTGGAAGTTACGACGCGGGGTCCAGATGACCTCAGCTTCGGTACCCTCGATCCGGTTGAGCAGATCGGTGGTGCGCCAGCGGAGGAGGCGCTGGCCACGGTAGGGCGAGCCGACCGGGAAGAGCGTGGTGCTGAAGTTCAGCGGCTCTTCGAGGTTGGACTGCTTGGCACCGTCATCCAGCATCTGGTTCTCACGCTCGCCGCGGAAGACCGAGAAGGTACCGACGAGCTTGCCGTCAGCCTTCGAGATCTTGGCGCCGACTTCCCAGTTCATACCGGTCTCGTTCTTCAGCAGCTCGAACACCCCACGCTGGGTGAGGATCTCGCGGAACTGCGCGAGGCTCGTGACCGTCTGACCGAGGTAGCTGAACGACTGGCCGGGGACGCCGCCAGCGCCGAAGGCACGGGCATCGTTGAACCAGAGTTCTTCGTCACCGGCGAAGATGCCGGACTGACGGCCCGAGTTGAACTTAAAGGTCTTCGAGTTCGACGCGTAGAGCGAGATTTCCTTCGTGATGGCGTACGAGAGACCGCCCATGTAGGAGTCGCCCTTACGATCGCTCTTCAGGCCGCGCTGGTACGAGATCGAGTGACCCCAGACGTTCTCCGGATAAGCCGTCGGATTGAGGTGCATGTCCGGGAAGTAGATGTACCACGGATAGTTGTTCGGCTGGAACTGGCCACGGGCCCAGTCCTTTTCCTCGCGGTAGCCGGCCAGAACGGTCAGGCGATCATCCAGCATCGAAGCCTGGTAGTTCACGTAGGCCGAGTGCTGCTTGGTCTTGTAGCCGTCCAAGGCATTGCGGTCCGTCTGGTGATAGACGCTGATGTCAGGATAGATCTCGAAGCCCGGATCGAAGTTCGAGTAGATCTGACGCACCGGCTTGATCGCACCCGCGCGATCGCGGATGACCTGATTCACCGGAACGCCACCGAAGTCATACTTCTGGACGTTGGTGCCGGCGTAGTCGGGGTTCGACGTCGTGTTGCGGGCGCCCGGGAGGAAGGCCCACTGCACGTCGCTGAACGCCTGACCGCCGAGGAACTGCTGGTACGGATTGATGCGCTGGAAGCCCAGCAGCACCTTGCTCTTGATGCCGAGGACGTCGAACTTGGCGACCGCGTCAACGTTGTGCGTCTGGGCGTAGCGATAGTAACCGGAAAGGTTACCCGTCGCGACGTTCCAGTTCACGCCGTTGGCGTACGGAGTCTGGATGGCGCCACCCTGACCGATGGAGTAATTCTCCGAATTCTCCTTGAAGTAGTTGTAGCGAACGTCGAGCCATTCGAACGGGCTCAGGTCGATCGTCGCGGAGACGTTGCGGATCTTGTTATTGAACTGCGCACCACGGCTCGTGTAGTTGAACGCTTCATCCTTCACGAATTGGCCAGCGGCATTCGTGATGTACGCGCCGCGCTCCACGCTCGTGTAGGAAGGGAGACCCCAGTCGCCCGTCGCGACACGCTTGTTGTTGATGTAGGTCGTGTACGCGAGGGTCGGGGTGGTGGTGTTCTGAACGACGGCCGCCGCAAGACCGTTGCCGGCATTTGCGGGGATCGTGTTCGCCAAGGTTGCGGTGGACGAACCGAACGCGCCGGTGGTGGCGGCGTTCTTCCAGCCCGCGAAATCGCTGTAGATCCAGTCGAAGTCGTTATACTGGAAGGTCTCGTCCATCTGCTCGGCCTCGAGGGTGATCTTCACCTTGCCGCTGTCGAACGGAACGAGGACGAAGGACGGGTTGATGTTCGTGTTCCGGCGGAACTCGAAACGGCGCTCGCCCTGGGTGTCATCCCACGCACCGACGATACGGAAAGCAGCCTTCTTCGACAGCACAGCGTTGTGGTCGAGGACGATCTTGTGACCGGAGTTATCGTTGATGGTGTAGCTGACCGTCGTGGGGATTTCCGTGAACTGCGGCAGCTTGCTGACGTAGTTGATGACGCCGCCGGGGTAGCCCTGGCCGAAGAACACGGCCGCCGGACCCTTGATCACGTCCACGCGCTCGATCGTGTCGAGGTTGTAGGCCGTGTAGCGGAAGACACCGTTCTTCATCAGGCTGTTCACAACGAAGCCGCGCATGGTGAAGGTACCCTGCGGGGTCGCCGAGTTGGCCGGAACGCGCATCGCGAAGCGGGTGTCGCCCGACGCCGCCGCGGAGTAGCGGAAGAGGTCGGTCAGCGAACGCGCATTCGTGTCGTCGAGGAACTCGCGCGACAGCACCTGGACGTTCATGGGGATCTTTTGGATCTCCATGCCAATCTTGGTGGCGGTGGCGGCGTTCGTCTTCAGGTAGCCGAAGTCACGATCCGTGTTCACCTCGAAGGCGGACAGGGTCAGGACGTCGGATTCCGCCGGAGCGGCCGGAGCGGCGACCGACGAGCTGGCGGCCGAAGCGGCAGCCGGAGCGGCGGACGGCGCAGGACGAGAGATCGCCTCCATCTCGGCGAGGCGACGCCGGAGACTGGCATTCTCTTCCTGGAGGCGGCGAACCGAGTCGGCGTCCTGCTGCCCGTGGGCAGAGGTCGCCGTGATCAGCGCCGCAAGACCGATCGCCAGCATTCGCTTGGCGCGGTCAGCGGGGGTACGCGGGGTGGGTATCATGTGTTGTGTGGTTTGTAGCTTCCGGTCTTGAACACGATTGGCGCATTCAGTGGAAAGGAGTGAGTGAGGGCTGCTCGGCTGTGAACAGTGGGGGGACGGTTAAGACAGGTTTTTAGTAAGGAGCCGAGGAGAAATCGTGATCCCGATCCGACCGCCAATGGTTGGATTCTCGATGCGCCACAAGAGGTGGTCGACCACCTTGCGCACGAGCAGGGGGAGATTGATGTCGATCACCGCCGGTGAGTGATCTAAGTTGTGATAGATGACCGGGTTATAATTTCCGAGGATCGCCTCGAAATCCCGACCGGCCTTGCGCCCAGCCTCGCGGAGGGAGCGGAAGAAGGTGCCGCAGAAGTGATCCACGGGAATATAAAGGCCCGTCGCCCGGGGCGAACTTTCGAGGAGTCGCTTCACCAGAGCATCGACTTCCGTGTTCATCGCGGCCTCGAGGTAGCTGACCCCGGGGTTCGCAGTGCCCAACACGGCGTGGACCGAGATTCCCAGTTCCTTCGCCCGTTCCACAAAGGCCCGATTGCGATGGACGATCGCGCTGTAGTCCGGATCAGTCGTGATCACCGCCACACTCTTATGGCCCCGTTCGAACAGGTAATTGGCCGCGATCTGGCCGTTTTCCTGATTGTTTGGCTCCACGTAGTCGCCCGGATAAGTCGACGACCGCCGCGTCATGAACCAGACGTGCGGAATCTCGCGCAACTTACTTAGGCACTCCGCCGAGGGCTCCATGCCCTGGATGATCACCCCGTCCAGGCGTTCGCTCGCGAGGTTGCGCGGGAGCTCATCCGGCGTGCTCGAGAACAAAACCCGAAGATCCACGCGGTACCGGGGATCCGTCGACTGCACCTGCAGCAATTGGTCCTGAAACCAATTCAGGCTCGGATTATTCGCCCGGGCCCCCACGAACCATACGCCGATGCGCCGTTGCTCCGGCAACCGCGCCTTCGGACCACGTCGCCGATTCAGCGGCGCCGGCACGTAGTTGTGCTGCTCCATCACCGCCCGAATGCGCGCCAAGCTCTCCGCAGCGACCAGCTGCGGCTGATTGATCGCTCGCGAAACGGTCGCGGGCGATACTCGGGCTTTGACAGCAATTTCTGTGATCAGCATCGGGCGGGGGTAACCCTGCTTGAGAATTTCACTGAAATGTTGATGAAAAGCCCCGGGCCCGGGTCAAGTGGTTTCAGCTCGGTTTTCCGAAATGACTTCCCCGCTCAACGCTTCCGATTGCGCTTTAGAGCCCGCTGCCAAGCCCCTGCATACTCTTTGCGGGCCCGAATGGCGTCCGCCCAGACCGGGGGATTGGTGCTGACGTTGTAGCCAACGCTGGTTCCGAGCTCCGGACACACCCAGAGTTCGTTCCCCGGCTTAGGGCCCTCCAGCCAGAGGGCAAAGAGGTCCTCCACGAAGGCCAAGTAATCCCGGAACTCCGGCGTCAGTACGCCTCGGCCGTTGGTGACGGGGACCTGACAATGCTGGCTGTTAAAGGGCCGGAGGTGAAAGACCTGCGAGGCCTGGATCAGGCGCGGCCATGCCAGCAGCCGCCGTGAATAATCTTTGGGCAGCACGTGCTTCGAGACCGCGAAGTGCGAGTGATCCCACGTCGTCGGCATGAGACGGCCTGTTGCCCTCTGAAAGAGGCGGGCGATCTCGGTGTATTTCTCCGGGGTCTCCGTCGCGGTGTCCCGGTGCGTTTCAATGTGCACGCCCACGCCGAGCTCCTCCGAAATCGCGATGAGCTTGACCGCGAGCGCCGCCGCCTTTTTCGGGGGTGTATCGTGATCAAGCAGCTGCACGTTCATGAAGTGCACCCCAAGGTCCCGCTGCGCCCGAATCTGCTCCCGGGCCTGCTTGACCGATGAGCCATCGAAGCCGCCCATCACTCGCAGGCCGTAATTGTCCGCGAGCGCCTTTCGCTCCGGCGTCATGATTGCGGCAAAGCCATCAAATCCCGCTGCCTTCATCGCCGCAATTTTACGGTCCATCGACCACTCTCGCTTCGCGGTCGGATAGCCTTCAAGTGACCAAGGCGTCGCACATTGCACGAGTTGCGGGGTGGGCTTATTTTGTGGGGTGGGCATAGCTATGAAATTTCATTGAAAATGCTGGTTGAAAACCGAAAAAAAGCGAGCTCATCTTTGCAGGATTCTTACCCCGTGACTCCGTTCCGTTACCGACTCCGCCGCGTCTCCCGGATCGCCCTGTTGTGGGGTGGGCTGAGTGTGTTGTGCTTGTCTCCCTTGTGCTTAGCCGGGTCTCCGGGCGCTCAGGCCGGCACTCGTGCAATTTCTTTGAGTAAGGGCACGTTCGAGGAGCGGCGAGCGGATCTCCTACGGACGGCAGCAGGGTATGTTTCAGTAGGAGACACTCCGGGAGGCTCCCTGTATGATGTTACGGCTGCTTTGCATTTAGGGGTGAATCTGGAGGTGGCGAATGCCCGGCTCGCGCAGCTGCTGGCGGCTCCTCCGTCCGGAAACATGTTCTGGATGTACCAGATGGTCATGCTCATGGCGACAGGGCAGGGGCGCCTGTCGGCGGCAAACGAGCAACGCTTCGATGAGCTTTGGCGGACCTACTGGCCGAGCCGTGGCGATACCGAGAACCACTGGCTGATGTACTACGCGAGCCTGCGTGTGGTGTCGCAACTGCGGCCGAACCGTCCTCCGTCGGCGTGGTTCAACGGCCGGTCGTCCGAGGAGAATGCGGCGGAGGCGGGGGCTTACATCCGCGAGTGGATCCGGGTCACGACCACCCACGGTCAGGGCGAGTATGATTCGCCCGGATACATCGGCGAGTATGTGGTGCCGCTCGCGTTGCTGGCGGGCTGGGAAACGGATCCAGAGCGGCGTGATGAGGCGCGGCAGATGCTGGATTACCTGTTCTTCGATTACGCGGTGGATCAGATCAATGGACAGTATGCCGGAGCCCATAGCCGGGTTTATCCGCGGCAGATCCTCCTGCCGGGAGCCACGACGGGATCCGGGCTGGGTTGGCTCGCTTTCGGTGTCGGCGAGCGTATGCAGAATGCGCAGGCGGTGGTGCTGGCGACGAGCGGTTACACGCCGTCGGCGGTGCTTGACGAGATCGCGCACGGCGCGGAGCGCCCCTACGTGAACCGGGAGCGCAAGCGGACACGCTGGCGGATTCGTCACGCGGGTCCGGAAGCGTTTCGGGTCGGTGACCGCCTGACGGCTCCGGTGTACAAGTACAGTTACGTGCACCCGGATTTCATCCTGGGTTCATCGCAAGGCGGACTGCTTCAGCCGATCCAGCAGCAGACGTGGAATCTGCGCTGGCGGGTCGAGAACACGATCGAGGCTTCGAATACGTTCTTCACCGTCCAGCCACACTCGTCGCCTTACGAGGGCACGATGTACTTCACGTTCGACTGGGACTCGAGCACCGACGTGATCGCGCGTTCGAAGGTGGATTACGATTCGCCCGACAAGCTCGCGAGTGGATCTCCGTATGAGCAGGTTTTCCAGGAGGGCCCGGCATTGATCGGTCTCTATCAGATTCCCCCGGGAGCGCGCTTTCCGCATCTGCTCACGCTCTTTTCACGTGATCTGCAGGACGTGGTGGAGGATTCATCGGGTTGGATCTTCGCGCGCGGCGGGCCGGTCTATGTTGCTTACCGTCCATTCGTCCCGGGTGAGTGGCGGGACAACGACTGGACTGGGTTGTTGCGCGGAGGTGCGGGCGCGTGGATCAGCACAGGCTTCGATGCGTGGGGTAGCCGCCATCGTGTGCTGATCAGCGAGGCGCCACGGAACGGCTACGTCGTGCAGGTGGCTCCGGTGCGCGAGCACGCTTCCTACGCGGCCTTCCAGTCGGCGATCCGTGCGCTCCCGCTTCGCTTCCGCGTCGATCGCGGCCCGGAGGTGGAGTTCACCACGCTTTCCGGTCGCGTGCTGTCCGCCGTTTACGGCGAGATCCCGCAGGTGGACGGCCGCCCGCTCGACTACGCCGGCTGGCCTCTGTTCGGGAATCCCTTCGCCCAAGAGAAGGTCGGCAGCGGGCGACTCACGGTGCGGCATGCCGGAGAGGGATTCAGCAGTGACTTCACTTCGCTGGCGGAGCCGGAGGAAACGACGAAACCATGATGGCCGGACTTCTGCGCACGCTTCTTCTTGTCTCACTGATCGCCGCGCCCGCGACCGCCGCAGTGCCGGTGTCGGCAGCGGTGTCGACCCAAGGGCACGACTTGTTTGCGGCTGCGAGCATGACGCGATCCCAACGCAACTCGTCGATCCCGACCGACTGGGGGATCTTTCGTCGCGATGGCATCGGTGAATGGTCGCTCTTCGGGCCTCGCATCCTCGGCGTGGCGGGCCTTGCCTACGATCCCACCAATCCGCAGGTGCTGCTGTTGGCTGCGGGCGATGGGGTCCTCCGGTCCGAGGATCGCGGACGCTCGTGGCGGCAGACGACCGGTTGGCGCATTTCGGATGTCCGGGCCTTCGCGTTTGATTCCGGCGATCCGCGTCGCGTCTACGCCGCCACGCAGTGGGGACCGATTCTCTCGGTCGATGGAGGACGGTCCTGGGTTTCGTCGGCGGCGGGTCTTCCGGTTCGTTACGCGCAGACCCTTGTTGCGGATCGCAGCGCTCCGGGCCGCGTCCTGCTCGGGACCGAGAGCGGACTTTTCGTCTCGGAGAACGGCGCCGCTTCGTGGGCGCCAGTCGATAGTCCGCCGGTGACGATCCTTCGCGTCGTGCAGTCCGCGTCGCGTCCGGAGCTGTTCCTCGCCGGCACCGAAGGACGTGGAGCGTGGCGCTCGACTGATGGCGGTCGCTCCTGGCAGTCGCTCGATCCGGCTTCCGCCCACGCCAATCTTTACGCGGTTGCCATCCGTCCCGACGCCGCCGAAACCTTGGCGGTCGGCGGGTGGGGCGTGGGCGTCCGCATCTCGACGGATGGTGGCACCACGTGGACATCGCGTGGTGCGGGACTTCCGAATCAGTGGGTGCAGGCTCTTGCCTTCGATCCTGACCATCCCGGTCGCCTGTGGGCGGCGGTGCGCGAGGAGGGCAGTTATGTGAGTGATGACCTCGGCCTGACCTGGAAATTTGCGGGACTTTACGGCGCGTACGGCCACGACTATGCCTTTGTGCCCATTGTCTCCCGTTGACTGACACCCCTGCTGTTCTTCCCGTGCACGCCAAACCTTTCGTCAATTCCGCCTCGTGGATCTGGTCCGCCGAGGGTTCCCACGGCGCCCCGGCGCCGGAAAATGCGACGCCCTCGCACTATCAGGTGCGTTACTTCCGCCGTGGCTTCACGGTGGTCGATCCCGCGGCGGTGACCCTGTCCGTCGCTGTCTCTGGCGACAGCCGTTATCTTTTCTACTGCAACGGTGAGTGTGTGGGTCGGGGTCCGGCCAAGGGCGACGTCGATCACCACTTCTACGAAACCTTCGATCTCACGCCCCTGCTGCGCAAGGGCCCCAACGTCCTCGCGGCCATCGTGCTCGACATGTCGCGCGTGGCGCATCGGCCGGCGTTGCTCGGCGCGCCGTGCTCGATCATGACCTACACCGGAGGCTTTGTGCTGGAGGGTGCGCTGGTCGGTCGCGAGGGTGCGGTGGTGGAGGACCTGAAGACGGATGCAAAGTGGCGGGTCGCGGTGGACCGCGCCCATCGTGTCCAGAACGACAACACGCTTTTCGAGGGCTACCACGGCTATTTTGAGCATCGCATCTCCCGGCTGGAGCCGGAGGGATGGCGGCTACCTGGATTCGACGACTCGGCGTGGGCGGAGGCGCATGTGTTGTTCAAGGCGGAACTGCTTGAGAATCGCCGCGACCCGACCAGTCCCTACGGCCTGATCCCGCGCATGATCCCTCAACTGGAGGAGGGAGAGCCGGAACGCTTTCCGGACGCCTACATGAAGGGAGGCGGCGAGATTTCCGACGCGTGGCGGCGCCTGCTGCAAGGGAACGAGCCCGTGGTCCTCGCGGCCGGCTCGGTGGTGGACATCGTCCTGGATGCCGGTGTCCTCACGACCGCGTTCCCGCGGCTGCAGGTCTCGGGCGGCGCCGGCAGCACGGTGCGCCTTACCTACGCGGAGGCGCTGCGTCTTCCGTGGGACACCCCGGGCGCGAAACTGCTGGGACGTCGTCAGCCGTTGGCAAACCTTGCGTCACACTTCGCGGACGAGACGCGCGGCTGGACCTTCGACCGACGTGGCGAGGTGATGGGTTGGAGCGACGTCTGGGAGCCGCGTGGCCGGGATGAGACCTTTGAGCCCCTGCACTGGCGTGCGTTCCGTTACGTTGGACTTCGCATCGAGGTCGGAGATACGCCGCTGACGCTCCGCGGGGTGAGCCAGCGCTTCACCGCGTACCCGTACCGCGTGGCGGCCCGGTTCACGTGTTCCGATCCTTCGCTGGAACAGATCTGGGAAGCGGGATTGCGCACGATGCGGCTTTGCTCTCACGAGACGTTCGAGGACTGCCCGCACTACGAGCAGATGCAGTATGCCGGGGACACGATGATCACGTCCAAGCTCGCGCTCCTCACCACGGGTGATGCGCGGCTGAGTCGGCAGGCGTTGTATCACTTTGACTGGTCTCGTCTCCCGGAGGGGCTGACCCAGTCGCGGTATCCCTCGCGTCTGGTGCAAGTCATCCCGGCGTGGAGTATTCATTGGATCACGACGATCAAAGACTACTTCGCGTGCACGGGCGATCTCGCCACCGTGCGGGATCTCCTGCCGGGCGTCCGTGCCGTGCTCGACTGGTTCCGTCGTCATGCTGATGCGGAAGGATTGCCGTCCAAGTTGCCCTTCTGGAACGTCACCGACTGGTGTCCGTGGTGGCCGCGCGGCGTAGTTCCCGGAGCAGACACGGGGGCGACCGTGATCTTCAGTGCTCAGTTCATCCAGGCTCTCGACGAGGCGGGCTGGCTCATCGGTCATTCGGGCGGTGGCGCGGAGGCGGCGGCGCTGGCGGCGGAAGCGGAGCGGCTGCGCCCGATCGCCCATCGCCGTTTTTGGTCGGAGGAGGAAGGGCTCTATTTCGATCGTCCCGGCGGCCCAGAGGTCAGCCAGTACGGAAACGCCTGGGCGGTCTTGGCAGGTCTTCCGAGCGCGCGTGAGCGGGAGATTCTCGTGCGCCGGTTTCCGGATGATCCGAAGCTGGCTCCGGGGTCCTTCTTCTGGTGGCACGCCGGATTCGCGGCGTTGCTGCGGGCGGGGCGTTACGACGAGATGCCGCGGCACCTCGGGCCTTGGCGCGAGTCACTCAGTTTCGGACTCTCGACGTTCGTGGAGGAGAATAGCTACTGGCGTTCCCTCTGTCATGCATGGTCGGCGCATCCGGTGCTGGAGTTTCAGCAACGCATCCTCGGAGTCACTCCGTCCGAGCCGGGGTTTGCGGCGATCCGCATCGAGCCGAATCTCTGCGGGCTGGAGCATGCGGAAGGCAGCGTGTGCACGCCGCACGGTCCCGTCGAAGTGGCGTGGCGTCGCGAGGGCCGGACGCTTTCGCTGAAGATCGCGAAGCCGGATGGAATCCCGGCGTTGGTGCGGGTGCCGGGTGGCGCGGAGCGCCGCTTTTCTGGGGCGCGTTTCGAGGAGCAGTTCAATTTGCCATGAGCGACCTAACCTTACACGAAGACGGCCCGGGAGCGATCGAGGTGCGCGCCAGCGGCGCACTCCTGTTTCGCTATGTGGTGGTGCCGGGCACGGCGGGGAAGGAGTCCCCGCGGCCCTATGTGCATCCGCTGCGTTCGTTGGCGGGGGATACCCTCACCAACTTCCGTCCGAACGATCATCCGTGGCACCATGCGCTGAGCTTCACGCTCAACCAAGTCTCCGGAGTAAACTTCTGGGGCGGTCCCACCTGCGCGCGGGGTGAGGGCTATGCGTGGCGCGACGATCACGGTGAGCAGCGCCATGAGGCGTGGACCGCTCGCGTGGTGGAGGGATCGACCGCCCAATTGTCGCACCGCCTGACGTGGAGTCGCGGGTCGCGTGTCCTCTTCCGCGAGGAACGCACGCTCGAGGCGGCGGTCGATCGTGCGGCGGGCTCTTGGTCGCTGCGGTGGAGTAGTCGACTCCGCAACGTCTCCGGGGAAGTGCTCTCGCTCGGCAACCCGCATTCGCACGGAGGGCTCGCCGGTTCGCACTACAGCGGACTCCAGTTCCGCGGCGCGCGGGAATTGCTCGATGACCACCTGGATCCGACCATCAAGGTGGCGGCGGAAGGTGGCTTGGAGGGCGTGGCGGCCGTGCACGGCGCCCTGGCCCGCTGGATGGAGTGGCATGGCCAGATGGATGGCTCGCTGCACCGCGTCGTGATCCGCTTCGAGAACCTTAGCGGTCCGCTGCCCTGGTTCGTGCGGCGGAATTATCCCTTGGCGGCGTTTCCCACGGAGTTCGACCACAACCGCGAAATCGGTCCCGATGGCTTGCTCGAGATCGATCACCGACTGACGTTCACCTCCGTCCCATGACTTCTGACCGTCGCCGTTTTGTGCAGGGCTTGGGTTTGGGCGCGCTGTCGGCGCTGGCTGGATGTGCGTCGCCTAGCGCCGCGCCCAAGGCCGCGGCCGTTCCCGGCTCGGTCGCGCTGCCAGTTCTCGACCCTGCGCGTCCCGAGATCTTCTGGCGCGGGGTGAGAGCCTGCTATCCGCTCCTGACGGATCCGGTCTACCTGAACACCGGCGGCCTCGGCCCGGCGCCGCAGAGTGTGCTCGATCGCGCGGTGCGCACGACGAATGAGCTGCAGGCGCATTCGGAGACCGGTCACGATCGCCTGGCGGGCGCGCGAGCGGTCGCGGCGGAGTTTCTCGGTGCGGAACGCGACGAGTTGTGTTTCGTCCGCAACGCCACCGAGGCGACCTCGATCGTGGCGGCCGGCCTCCCGCTGCGTGCGGGCGATGAGGTGATCTTCGAGAGCCACGCCCATCCCGGCGGGTCGTTCCCATGGCTCAACCAGGCGCGCCTGCGCGGGGTTGTCGTGCGCATCTTCGAGCCCGCCAACGAATCACCGGAGGAAAACGTGCGGCGAATCCTCGCCCTGATCACGCCGCGCACGCGGGTCATCCAGGTCAGTCACATCACCTGCACGAACGGGTTGGTGCTGCCCGTGGCCGAGATCGCGGCGATGACTCGGGCTCGCGGCATCTGGTTCCACGTCGATGGCGCGCAGGCGATCGGCATGATCCCACTCAACCTCGCGGCGATGGGCTGTGACTCCTACGCGGCGAGCGGGCACAAGTGGCTCGGCGCGCCCCACGAGACGGGCCTCCTCTACATCCGGCGCAACCGCTGGAACGATGTCGCACCCACGGGGATCGGTTCCTACTCCGCCGAGGTGAACTGGCTGCCCGGTGACATCGAGTACGCCCCCGGCGCGTGGCGGCATGAATACGGCACGCGCAACGCCGCCACGATTGAAGCGGTGGCGGAAGCGATGCGGTTCCAGCGAGCGATCGGCACGGATCGCATCGCGGCACGCGGACATGAGATGGCGAGCTTCCTGCACGAGGAACTTTCGCGTCTCCCCGGAGTCGTGGTCCTTACCCCGCGCGATCCTTCGATGCGGGGCTCGATGACGACCTTTCAGCACCCGCGGGCGGATGCCTCCCGCACGTTCCGCTACCTACTCGATCGTCGCGGCCTCCGCTGCCGGCCCGTGACCGAACAGGGCCTGCAGGGGGTTCGCGTTTCCACCCACTTGAGCAATCTCCCGGACGAGTGTGAGCGCGTCGTCGCGGGAGTCCGCGATTCTCTTCGCGACCTTTAAGCGACGATGCCTCCCTTAGTTCGCGACCTCGACGACCATCTCCACCTCGACCACCGCGCCGGCCGGCAGGGCGTTCACGCCGACCGCGGCGCGGGCATGGCGGCCGCGCTCCCCGAAGACGGCCACGAGGAGGTCCGAGCAACCGTTCAGGATCTTGGGCTGCTGCGTAAAGGTATCGGTGCTCTGAATGAATCCGCCCACGCGCACGATGCGACGAACCTTGGCGAGGTCGCCGATCTCCGCCTTGAGCGCGGCCAGCAATTGCAGTCCGCACGTCCGCGCGGCGGCCTGCGCCTGCTCCTCGGACAGGGTCGCAGGGACTTTTCCGGTGATCACCTTGCCATCAGCCGACCGCGGAATCTGGCCCGCGAGAAACACGAGATTGCCGCTGCGCACCGCCGGCACGTAGTTGGCGACCACTGGCGCGGGAGTGGGGAGGGTCAGGCCGAGTTCCGCCAGGCGGGCCTCGGGCGATGGGGCGGCCGTGTCGGCGCGCGTCAGACCGGCGATCGGGAGCAGGGCGAGGATCAGGAGTCGCGAAACGAATTTCATGGTGGAGTGCCCAAGGGTGTTGTCGGTTCGCGACCCGCGGAGCAACGCCAGAAGGTGAGCCGCATCGCCTTGGGTTGGTTACCGCCGCTCGCGGCGGTCGTGCTGTGTGGCCTAGCCGCGCTTTCCACCCTGTCTGCGGCGTCCGCCCCCACCGGAGCGGTCGCCGAGCCTACGGCCGCCGCGGTCGCGGCCCCCGCCCATGAGCTGATACTCTGCGCGAGCATCAATCGCAGCTACGTGATTGGGTCGAAGATGGTCACCCTCAGCGGCCTTTACCGACGCGTCGCGGATGGCAGTTTCGAGCACTTTGGGCCGAACCTTCTGCACCTGAGCGCGGCGTCCCTTGATCCGCGCGATCATCAGATGATTTACCTCGCGATGCTCAACGGGGCGCTCTTCAGCCGCAACGGCGGGGAGCGCTTCCGGATCGCCACGAGTTGGGATATGACGGAGCCCAAGGACATCGCGGTCGACCCCAATGCGCCGGACACCGTGTACCTTGCCTTGCCGGACGGCTTTGCGGTCTCGACGGATCGTGGTTGGACGTGGTCGCGACGCGAGCGGGGTTTGCCCGACCGAGGCAAATACACGCAGGCGATCGAGATCGACCGTACGCGGGCGGGGCGTCTGCTGATCGGATGTGAGGCTGGCGTGTTTCTGACGGAGAACAGCGGTACCCGCTGGCGGCGGGTGCTGCCTACGCGCGCCACGGTCTACGATGTCCGGCAGTCACCGACTAATCCAGCGTGGTGGATCGCCTCGACGCAGCGGGACGGGGTCCACGTGTCGCGAGACTCCGGAGTGACTTGGTCGCGCATCACCGATTTGGCTGAAGACGGTGCTTGGTACAATGTGGATTTCGGCACGCGGCAGCGGGACTGGGTCGCGCTGTCGAGCTGGAACCAAGGCATCGTGGTTTCCGAGGATGGCGGCCGGACGTGGATACCGCGCAATACGGGCCTACCGGCCGATGGGCGCGTGATGCGGGTCGCCATCGATCCGGACACGGACGCCCTGTACGTGAGCGTGCGGAGTGAAGACGTCTACCGCTCCGAGGATTTCGGTCGCACGTGGACCGAGACCGGCCTGAAGGGCTCCACCGTGAGTCAATTTCTGTTTGTGAAGAAACCTCAGCCCTGAGCGCGCCGATGACGCTGTTTTCTCGCCGTTTTTGCTCCCGTGTCGGAGGGTTTGCCCTCGGGCTGCTCCTCTGTGGCTTCACCGGCCTCCGGGCGCAGCCCTCGCACGTGGGACCGATGCCATCGACCCTGCCGGTTTCCAGTGCAGAGGAGCGTCGCGTGGCCTATGAGGCGCGCATCGAGGAAGTGTTGGAATGGTACACCGGCCTCGTGAAGCCGAGCGACCCCCTGATCGGAGACCTCGTGGGCGTATCGGCCCGCCTTGCCCTGGGTCGGGACTTGGAGCGGTGCTCCCGCAGCGTCATCGAGCTGATGAAGACACCGGGCAACAGTCCCTTCTGGATGTTCCCGGCGGCGGGTGTCGCTTACCTCGGCCGCGACCGTCTCTCGCCTGAAGCGCGGGCCGCGATCCGGCGGGCCTGGTCCTCCGTCATGCAGCTCCGTGGTGACACGGAGAATCACTGGGCGATGTACTACGCATCGCTTTACCTGATGGCGCAGCTCTATCCCAACGAGCCGGCCTCGTCTTGGTACACGGGCAAAAGCTCCGAAGAGAACCTCGCCGAGGCCCGTGATTACCTGATCCACTGGATGCGGCTGGCGACGACGGTCGGTCAGGGAGAGTTCACCTGCTCGCACTACATCGGTGAGTATGCGATTCCGCTGACGTACCTCGCGGCGTGGGCGGAGGATCCGGCCATGCGCCAGCGCGCACGGATGATGCTGGATTGGATTTTCGCCGACCAGTTTGCGAATTCCCTCGATGGCATGTTGCACGGCGCCAATGCGCGCACGGACGACACGTCGGTGATCGAGCGGTGGAATTCGCTCTCCTCCTTTTTCAGCTGGCTGCTGCTCGGGAACACCCCGCCCCCGGCGGCCTACGGTGGCTTCGGCGTGTACTTCGCCGCGGTGGCGCGGCACTACGAGCTACCGGAGGTGATCTACCGCATTGGCGTCGACCGCAGCGGAGATTTCACCCAGCGGGATCTCAAGCGCTCCCGCCGCCGCTGGCGCGGCAGCGACGTCGAGATGGCGCCGATCTACAAGCTCAACTACTCGCGCCGGGACTATGCGGTCGGCTCCTATCAAGGTGGAATCAGCGATCCGATCCAGGCTCACGTCTGGGATGTGACGTGGGCGGTTCCGGATCCGCGCGGGGTCCACAACACGATCTTCTCCATGCATCCGGTCTCCTCCATGGACGACCTGCAGATGTACTTCGCAGAATTTCCGGAGCAGATGATGCGTTCCGTCACAACGGAGGGTAAGGCGTCCTATGATTCGCCTGACAAGTTTCTCGGCGCTTCGCGCTACGAGCAGGTCCTCCAAGACCAAGACACCATCATCGCGCTCTACAACATCGCGCCGGGCACCCGATTCCCTCACATCAACGGCTTCTTCTCCAAAGATCTCGTTGATCTTACTGAGGATGCGTCCGGTTGGATTTTCGCGCGGGGCGGCAACGCGTTCCTCGCGTACCGACCGCTCGCGCCCTACGAACTTCAGCGATCGTTTGTCTACCGCTCGTCGTGGACGGGCACGAAGCAAGACGCCGGGGATCGGCGTCTCTACAGTCCGCATTTGAAGAACGGAACCATTGTCCAAGCGGCCAGCGCCTCGGAGTTCCCTTCCTTCTTGGCGTTCCAAGCGGCGATCCGTGCCTTGCCGCTGACCTTCTCGCTGGAACCTGTGCCGACGGTGAGCTTCACGTCGCTGCGCGGTCGCAAGCTGGAATTCACCTATGGGCGCGTCCCGGTGGTAAATGGGCGGCCGGTCGACTATTCCGCGTGGAAGTTGTTCGAGGGTCCCTACCTCAACGCCGAGCGAGGCTCGCAGAAGCTCACTCTGACCCACGGTCGTTTGGAGCGCGTGCTCGACTTCAACACCCTCACCATCACAGATCGGATCAAGAACCCTTGACGCCTCGCGCGTCGCGGTACCCCAGGTTTTTCCCTTCACCATGCGCTGTCCCCTGCGTCCCGCCCGCGTGTCGTTGTCACCGTGGTCTCGCCTCGCGATCACTCCTCTACTGATGGGTGTTTGGGGGAGTGTGGCCCTGATGGGACAGACGTCTACCCCGGCCGCTGCGCCCGGTGCCGTCGCGGTCTCGCCTGGTGCCGTCGTTGCCCCCGTGGCGTCGGCGGCGGAGTCTGCGTCGCGGGCCCATGCCATGCTGACCCGACTGTGCGATGATGCCGGGGGACGCCTGACCGGATCGCCGGCGGATCGTCGGGCGATTGAGCTCCTGATGGCGGAACTTCGTGCTCTGGGACTGGAACCAGAGCGGGAGCCGTTCCGCATGCCCGGCTGGGAACGTCGCGACGACCGGGTTGACCTGCTCAGCCCCTTGGGCCGGCGCTTACGCGTCGCGGCGCTTGGTTACACCCAGCCCCATGCGCCCTTTGAGGCGGAACTCGTTGACCTGCGCGACGGGCGCGCGACGGACTACCCGGCGGACGACGTGGCCGGAAAGGTGGGATTAATCAATCCAGGTACTCCGCTGCAGACCGCAGAGTTCGTCCGCATTGCGGCCCAGCGGCGCCTCGGGGCGATCTTGTTTATCAACCGCGAGGGTGGCGGACAATTGTTGGCGCGGACCGGGAGCTTCGTGGGAGCGCCGCTTCCGCTTCCGGTTTACTCGATCACGCAGGAGGAAGGAAATTGGCTGCGCCGCCTGCGTGAGCGAGAGGTTCCGGTGCGGCTGCGGGTGGAGACGCGCTCGCGGTGCCTTGAGGTGGAGACTGCCAACGTGGTCCTGCGCTTTCCCGGTCGATCATCTGATCGCATCGTGGTCGGAGCGCATGTCGACAGTTGGGATTTGGGGCAGGGTGCGCTGGATAACGGGCTCGGGATCGCGCAGCTCTTCGCTCTCGCCGATTTCCTGCGAGGCCGTGAGTTGGCGCGAACCGTTGAGCTCGTCTGGTTCAACGGCGAGGAGCAGGGCTTGTGGGGATCGCGACATCAGGCTGCTCGGCTGGGAGACGAGCCGATCGTTGCGATGATCAATCTCGACATGGTCGGCGTGCCGATCGCGGTGAATGCCCTCGGTGACGACACGCTGGTGCCCTTCTTGGAGCGCTGGAACGACCTCCGTGGTGCCAAGCGCCTGCCCACGGGGGTGCAGAACATCAACTGGTTCGGCAGCGATCACACTCCTTACCAACTCGCCGGCGTCCGGGCGATCACGTTCAATGCGCCCATTCCCCGCGAGTCCGTCCGCTACTACCACGACGTGGCGGACACGATCGACAAGCTGCCGGAGCAGATCGTGGTGAACTCGACGAGCGTGATCGCCGATCTGCTGCTCGCGCTCACGGCGGATACCTCGCTGAGCGCGTGGCGGCGCTCCCCGTCTGAGACCGAGATGCTGTTCACGCGTTTTGGGCTCGAGCGCCGCATGCAGGCGATCGGTTACTGGCCCTTCCGTAGTCGCTAAGCCATGAAGCCCATTCGATTTCTTGGCTGGCGGCGGATCCTTGGTTTCGTCGCCTCGCTCTGGTTGAGCGCCGTCTGTTCTGCCTCGTCGCCTTCCGTCCTCGTCGTCGGCGGCAGCATGATGAACGGCGACCAGTTTGCGGAAGCCACGCTCCCGGTAATGCGGGAGCACTTCAAGGGCTGCCGGACCGTGGTGTTGGTCCTGCACGCCTCACACCCGTCGGATCGCGATCGCACGGAAGCGCGGTTGCAGCGTGCCTTCGCGCACTTGGCGGGAATCAAGGCGGAGTCGCTGCATCATCTGGACGACGCGGAGTCGCTGCGTCGCTTGCGAGAGGCGGATGGAATCTTCGTGGGCGGAGGCGAGACCTTCGTGCTCCTGTGCGACCTCTACCGCACCGGCCAGTGGGAAGTGATTCGCGAGCGGGTGCGGGCCGGAGTTCCTTACGCCGGATCGAGTGCCGGGGCGAATGTGGCCGGACAGCGCATCGGCACGACCAACGATTTTCCCGTCGCGGACATCCCGACGCGCGATGCGCTCGCGATCTTTCCTGCCGTG
>Ga0315904_10004102_pt1 | contig 20988 bp, 8 predicted proteins | sample LakEriMetagenome_6_FD_203529 | JGI IMG/M metagenome (GOLD analysis project Ga0315904, IMG submission 203529) | Freshwater fungal communities from buoy surface, Lake Erie, Ohio, United States - Buoy 12 MA120 | ecosystem: Environmental > Aquatic > Freshwater > Lake | place: USA: Lake Erie, Ohio...
TAGGTCCGCGACCAGCGCGGGTTCTGGGCGAACGAATAGGAATAGAGGTGGGCCGGCACGTCGCAGGCGCAGCCGGGGTAGGTGTTGTCGCGCCAGGTGCCGCCGAGCCGCGCGGCCTTCTCGAAGACGACGAAGTCGTGGCGGCCGGCGGCCTGGAGCTTGATCGCCATGCACAGGCCGGCGAAGCCCGCGCCGAGGATGGCGAGCTCGACGTGGCCGCCGGGGGCGAGAGGCGGCTCGGCTGCGACGGTCGGACCGGTGACGGCAGCGGCGGAAGGCATGCGGACAGCGTGACACATGGCCGCCTCCGCAGGCAACACGACAGCCTGACGTCTTGCCAAGAGCTTCGTCATGGCGGCTATCCACGCGGTGGCTCCGGGACGTGGTTGCTACCACATCGGCATTCACGAGAGTCGCGGTCACCGGAACTTGATGGCCCGGTCCAATGCACTTGCAACCGCCTCGTGTAGGTGGTTAATCTCCCGCCCCCAAGTACCTCCGCACCGGCGCGCATTGTCGCTCGACGATCGATGCCATCGGTAGCCAACGAGGTTCCCGCCCGCCGCCCGCCTGCCCCCGATCCCGCCGCGTTCCTCGCAGCCGAAAACTACTGCCCACCTGGAGAGTCTCATGACTGGCCATCGCCGCCGGTATCGTCGTGGTCTTGCCGAAAAACTCCGCGTGCGGCGGCATCCTGCCCGCGAAGGCAAGGCTGCCCGCCTCGAGCGGTTGGAGCCCCGGCAGATGCTTGCCACCCTCTACTGGGATCCCGACCAGATTGCCACGAACAACTTCATCGCGACCGGAGCCGGCCTGGGAGGCTCGGGAATCTGGACGGAGGCGGGGGCCGCGGTCTGGTTCAACCCCGCGTTGAACGGCGGCGTCGGCGGCCATGTGAGCTGGAATAGCGTTGTTGGCGACACCGCCGTATTCGCAGGCCCCACGGGGGGCACCGTCACGATTTCCGGTGCGGTTGGCGCAGCGGCCGTCGAGTTTCGCGGGCCAGGCTATGCCGTGATCGGCGGTAGCTTCATGACAGCTTCGCCCGGCACAATGTTTGCGGCCACCGCGGCCGCTCGGTTCGACACACCGATCACCGGAGCCGGGGGCATCACGAAGACGGGATCCGCAGCCGTCACCCTGGGCGCCGCCGTCAGCACGTACACGGGCGGCACGGTCATATCAGCCGGGCTGCTGGACGTGCGTGGCACCCTCCAGAGCCACGTCAGTGTGGCCGGCGGTAGTGTGCAGGGCGTCATGTTTCATGACCCCGACCTGGCCGCTGCGGTGCGTGAGTCTTTGGGGATCGACCCAAACGCCTGGCTGACGCCTGCGCTTCTCGGCCAATCGCCGCCGCTGACCTCGCTCACGGTCAACGGTCTGCTGGTGGGCGACCTGACGGGAATCGGCAGCCTGTCGGCGCTCACGTCCCTCGAACTGATTCCGGACGACTTTGCCGGCACCCCGCAGCGTCTCTCCTCCCTCGCCCCGCTGGCGGGCCTGGCGGACCTCACAGCCTTGTCGATCCAGGACGTCGACCTCACCGATGCGGTCCTTGCCACACTCCCTTCTTTGCCCGGCCTGACCCGGCTCGATGTCCGATACAACGGCCTGTCTGCGATCCCTTCTGCCGTGGCGAGTTTGCCCCGGCTGGGAACACTTCTCGTCCATGGCAATCCGCTGCTCACGGACGATCCACTCACCAGCCTTGCCGCGATCAAGGGTAAGGCGATAGACGTGGACGTCGTCCCGAACCGGCCGGAGACGGCCGAGAGCGTCGCGGACCTCGCGGCCCGGCTCTACTACCTGCCGCTGAAGATGCTGGAATACGTGACCAATACGATCGTGTTCCAGCCCTATGCAGGCGCCATGAAAGGCCCGCTGGCCACCCTGCAAACGAAGGCCGGCAACGCCTGGGATACCAATTCGCTGCTGGCCGCGCTCTACGGTGCCGCCGGCGTGACCACGCGCTACGTCACAGGCGTGGTGGAGGCAACTCCGCAACAACTCATCGACTACGTGGGCACCCGCGACCTGATGGCTGCCGCAACGATCCTCCTGAAGGCGGGTCTCCTGCCGAATCAAAACCTCATCACCCAATTTCGGCACACCTGGCTCGAGGCCGATGTGTCGGTGCCCGCTACGGGGCAGCAGTCGTGGGTACCGATCGACGCATCGTGGAAGACGCGTGATTTCCGGCCCGGGCTTCCGGGCGTCCTGTCGAGCGTTCCGTTCAGCCCGCTCGAAGCCGACTATCTCACCAACCCCGTGTGGCGAACGAAGTCCACCGCCGAATACTACGAGGCGAAAGTGGCGGCGTGGCTCGCACAGAATCGGCCCGATCTCACGATCGCCGACATCGGCTACGACGGCCCCATCAGGCAGCAGTCGTTCCCGGCGCTGCCAACGCAGCCGCCATACAACGTGGTCAGCCAATTGTCCGTTTCGGCGTCGGCACGGCCTGCCGACATTCCGCTTGACGCCCGGCATCGCGTCAGTGTGTCGGTCGGCCATACCGGGGTTTTGCCGTCTGGTTCCCGAATGATGTCCGGTGACTCGCTGTACTCGCCGAATGGTCAGTTCCGGCTCACCATGCAGCAGGAAGGCAACCTCGTGCTCTACCAGGGCACGACGGCACGGTGGTGGACTCCCGCAAGCACCATGCTTCCCGGCAGCGTGTTCACGGTTCAAGCCGATGGCAACCTGTCGCTGATCAACGGTACAAGGCTGATGTGGGCCAGCAATACGTTCAACAACCCCAATGCCAGGCTCGTGCTCCAGAACGACGGCAATCTGGTGCTCCTCTCCGCTGCGAACAGCACGATCTGGCAGACCGGCACCGCGACGGCGGGGATGGCGGGGCTGCCGGCAGCCCCCCTGTTTTCCACGACACTGAACATGGACCAGGTCTCCCTCTCGCGGATTGTCGTGGACCCGCGGCTCAACGCCTCACTCTCATCGGCATCCCCGGCCTTGCTCGTCGATGGTGTTGCCGTCGCCGGCGCGGCCGTGTCCGTGGCGGCCGCGACGCAACTCTCCCTCACGATCACCGTGGCAACGCCGGCCGGTGGTACAGGCTCCAGCCGGACGTTCGTCCGCGTCGCCGACCGGTCCATTGCGATCGGCCTGGATGCCAACCAGTTTTCGGAGTCGCTGCTGGCCGGCAAGCGTGGCATCGCCAACGCGGAGCAATTGAACCAGGCGAATGGCATTGCGGTCGATCGCGACCGGGCCGTCGGCGGTCTTCTCGATCTCGCCATCGCACACTACTTCACGATGGCCAACGCCGACGAGGGCTCGCTGGCCGCCATCACTTCCGCCGTGCCCGATCGCACGATGGTTGCCATCGGCATTGCCACCGGCGCTGCCGCGCTTTCGTCCACTGCGGTGGCCGGGATCCAGTTTCCATATCTGCCTGCGGACATGGGGATCGACGTACCGGCCAACGTGTTGGGTGGGTTTCCGATCGACGCGAGCACGACCGCACTCGATCTCAGTCGCGACCTGCTGATGGGCTACACGAACTCGGCTCTCGAGGGACTCGTGCTCGAGGAACTGACGAACTTCGAGAGTGTCTCGACCATGAAGGCCTTCCAACTTGCCGCGGCGTCGGCAGGCGGCCTGTCGAACCTTGTCGAGATCCATGCCGGAAATGTGGCCAGCATCGCCACGCTGCTGCCCGGCGTACGGGCGGAGATTCGCAACGGCATCGCTGCCACCGTCACCAACGGCCTTCCGGGGCTTGCGGACTACGCTGGTGTGAAATTCAAGGCCCTCGTGCCCAAGACCGAACTCGCGGTCGGCAGCGACACCGACACGACGAAGCAGTGGAAGGGCGTCGGCTACACGCTCACGTGCGTGACCAGTGATCCGGCCAAGAGGTTTCTCGATGGCAAGACCGTCGGCTTCATCATCCACGGCGCGGTGGGCTCGGGCCCGATCGTGTCCTACGGCGGAGCGCTGTCGCGGGTTCTCACGCCGCCGGTGAAAATCAACGCCACTCCCGCAACGTTCAATGCCGGTCTCAGCGCGGGAGATCCCGTCAACATGGCGACGGGCGGCGTGTACCACGAGGAAACCGACGTCGAGATCCCGAACCTCGGCACGCCGCTCACCTTCCGCCGACGCTACGACTCGATCCACACGGTTTCGGGGCTGGCCGGAACGCCCGCGGCGTGGTCCGATCGCGGCATGGGCGAGGGCTGGTCGTTCACGTATTCCGATCGGCTGGAGTTCAACGTCGATGGAACCAATACCGTCACCTGGTTCACCGATACGGGAGCACGGCTCGTGTTCACGCTCGGGCCCGACGGCTACGTGAATCCGGCCGGAGTGTTCGGCGTGCTTGCGGGAACAGCGGCGACCGGATTTACCTGGAAAGACTTCGATGGCAACACGACGTCGTTCGGGGCGGCGGTCGGTGGCTTTTGCCCGCTCGTGTCAAAGAGTGACCGGTTTGGAAACGGCCTGCGCATCGAGTATGTCGCCGGCACCGGCCGGCTGGCCAGGGTCTCCGATCTCCGCGATGCCACCCGCTGGCTGTCATTCACCTACAACGCCGACACGCGGCCGCACGTGGCCGCCGTGTCTGATTTCACTGGCCGCACGTGGACCTTTGCATACACGACCGACGGCCGGCTCTGGACTGCCACGGCGCCCGCGCCTGCTGCCGGGGCTCCGGCCCCGGTGGTCCGGTACGCCTACCACGGCGACGCCGCCCGCCGCGGCCTGCTCGCAAGCCTGACCGACCCGAGTGGCTTCGTGACGTCGTGGGAGTACTACGCGAACCGACGCGGCTTCCGCGTCACCGATGCAGAGGGCCTGCGACACAGTTTCACCTATGACCTGTTCCGCCGCCGGTCGGCGTTCATCGACGAGCGGGGCAACGTCACGCGGTATTCGTACGACACGCAAGGCAATCTCCTCGAAGTGCTGCAGCCGGATCGCACGTCTGAGCGGTCAACCTGGTCTCCGAACGGCCTAAAACTCACCGCAACGGATGCCTACGGAGCACCAGAAACCTACAGCCATGACCAGCGGACCGGAAAAATCACGACGTATGTCGATCGCACGGGCCGTCAGACGGTCATGAACTACGGCGGGTTGGTCACGGACGACTTCGAGCGGTTGAATGCGATCAACCCGTCGTTGATCGGCGGGCCCTGGGCGACGCGGTTGGGGCGGTTTGTTCTCTCGGCGGGTCGGATCGTGGCATCCGACGCATCCGTGTCGCTCGCCACCGCCACCGGTCTGACCTGCGTGGACGTTCGGCTGGAGGCTGATGTCAACTTGGTAGACGCGACGGCGACTCGTTCGGCCGGCTTCGTCGCCCGCGCTTCAGCCGACATGTCTACCTACTACCTGGCCGAATGGCAGCGTCCGGCCGGCGCGGCGACGTCCAGCGTCATCATCTATCGAATCGTAAACAATTCCCTGACCGTTGTGGGAATGAAGACCGGATTACCGTCCTTCGCGGGACGCATGCGGTTCGAGGTCCGCGGCACTTCGTTGGTGGTCGCGTTGAACGATGCCCCGGTGCTCTCCGTGACCGACGGAGCGATTACCACGGCCGGAACGGCCGGGCTTCGCTATTTCGGCGTTGGCGCAACGGCAGACAACTTCCGGGGGGAGAATCTCGGCACGCCTCGGGACATCGACAGGCTTACCCGGCTCAATGCCTCCAACGACGGCTCCGACGACATCGCCACGCGGTTTACGTACGACGCCGCGGGCTTCATGACGAGCCGGATCGACGACGTGTCAGCTCCCGGCTTCGTCGGGCCAGTGCAGCAGCTCGATGCCACTACTCGCTTCATACCGCTTCCCGGCGGCCGAGGGCTCGTGCAGTCCACGACCTCGCCGCGGGGCGTGGTCACGAACGTCACCTACAACGCAGCCGGCCAAGTGCTCTCGCAGGCCACGCCCCTGGCTTCTGGCGCGGTCGTGACCACGACCGCCGCCTACGACTCCCGCGGCAACCTCCAGTGGCAGTCCGACGGCAACGGCAACCGCACCACCTTCACCTTTGACGCTCTGGGCCGCAAGACTTCCGAAACCTCCGCCGACCCCGACGGCGCGGGCCCCCTGCCGGCCCTCGTTTCGACGTTCGCCTACGACATCGCTGGCAACCTGATCTCCACGACGCTCGGCGATGGCCGCGTTTCCCGCACGGCCTACGACAGGCGGCAGCGCGATGTGAGGGTCACAAGCATTGACGGCACCTACACCCTGGTCACCTACGATCCCGCCGGCAACAAGGCCACCGAGACCGACGCCATGGGCCGCATCACGCGGTACGTCTACGACACCCGCAACCGCCTCGTGGCCACGCTCCTGCCCGATGGCACGTCCACCCGCCTCCGCGTTGACGGCGGCGGCCGGATCGTGGCCACGATCGACCAGGCAGGTGCCCCCACCACTGCGGCCTACGACAAGCTCGGCCGCAAGACCCGCGAGACGCTCCCCGATCCCGACGGTGCAGGACCGCTCGCCAGCCCCTCCACCGCCTGGGGCTACGACTCCCGCGGCAATCTCGCTTTCGTCACGCCCGCCGTCGTCGGCCAGTCGGGCATCGCGGCCGGCGACCCCGCCTGGTCCACCCACTTCGAATACGACGCCCTGGGCCGCAAGAAGAAGGAGACGCAGGCCGATCCCGATGGCTCCGGCCCGCTCGCTCGGCCCGTCACGACTTTCTCGTACGACGCCGACGGCAACCTCCTTTGGGTCACCGACCCGCGTGGATTTGCCACGAACTACGCCTACGACAACCTCGGCCGCACGATCACGGAAACGTCCGCCGATCCCGATGGCACGGGCCCCTTGGGCCCGCGCGTCACGCAGTTCGTCTACGACGCTGCCGGCAACCTCCGGTTCCAGATCGCCCCCGGGGGCACGACCTCGGCCGACGTCGCGGTCACCACCGAACACACCTACGACGCTCTCAACCGCCGTACCGCCACGATCCTCCCCGATCCCGACGGCGCCACGGCCCCGCTCACTCGGCCCGTCACCACCTGGGGATTCGACGCGAGCGGACGCCCGTCCACCACCACCGACGCCCTCGGCCGCGTGACCACCACCTCCTATCGCAGCTCCGACCGGGTAATGCGGGTCATCGCCCCGGATGGCTCGTTCGTGACTCGCATCTACGACGCCGTCGGCAACGTAGTCTTTACCGCCGCAGCGTCTCCCTCCACCTCGAACCGCCGCACATTCACCACGTACGACGCGCTCAATCGCCCCGTCGCCGTCCGCAGCCCCCGCCCCGACGCCACCTCGGCCACCCCGGTGACGACCTCCGCCTACGACGTCACCGGCAACCTCGTGCAGTCCACCGACCCGCTTGGCCGCACCACCTGGTGGCAATACGACGCCCTCGGACGGCTCACGGCCGAGACGAACCCGTTGGGCCGCTTCGCCGGCGATCCCCAGGCCACCTCCCGCATCGAATACGACTCCGCCGGACGAGTCACCACCACCATCGACGAGCTCGGCCGCCGCACCGACACCGTCTACGACAGCCTCGGCCGCACGATCCGCACCCTCGCCCCCGACGCCGGCCAGGGCCGGCCCACCACCCACTTCGGCTACGACTCGGCCGGCAACCTCCGCTTCACCACCGACCCCCGCGGCGCCTCGGCCGGTGACCCGGGCTTCACCACCTACGTCTTCTACGACGCCCTCGGCCGCAAGACGGCGACCGTGGACGCCCTCGGAGCCGACTGGCCCGTGACGGCGATCCCCGACGTGCTCCCCGCCACGGTCACCACCAACGTCACCCGCGCCGCCTACGACGCCCGCGGCCGAGTCGCCGCCGTCACCGACGCCCTCGGGCAGACCACCGAATACGGCTACGACAACCTCGGCCGGAAGATCTCCGAGACCGCGGCCGACCCGGACGGCGCGGGCCCGCTCCCCCGCCCCGTCACCCGCTTCACCTACGACGCCGTTGGCAATCGCACGAGCGTCATCGACCCCCTCGGCAACACCACCACCTCCGCCTACGACTCCCGCGACCGCCGCACCACCGTCACCGACGCCCTCGGCTTCTCGACCGTCACCACCTACGACTCCTTCGGCAACACCACGAGCGTCACCGACGCCTCCGGCAACGTCACCCGCTACACCTTCGACCGCCTCAACCGCCTCGTCACCGAGACCGACCCCCTCAACGCCGTCACCCGCTACGCCTACGACCTCGCGGGGAACAAGACCAAGGAGACCGACCGCCTCGGCAGGGTGACTACCTTCCTCTACGACACGGCCGACCGCCTCGTCGAGGAACGCTGGCAGCCCTCGGCCACGGCCGCCGTCTCCCACACGATCACGCGGGTCTATGACGCCGCCGACCAGCTCCTCGGCGTCACCGAGACCGACACGGCCAACCCCGCCGCCACCACCGCCTGGCAGTTGACGTATGACGCCCTGGGCAACGTCGTAAAAAGCCGCATGGCCCCCGGCGAGATCGCCCAGCAGCCCGCATTCGACGGCGTTCCCAATCCCCCCGGCAACCTCGCCTCGGGCGATCTCACCATCGACTGGGACAACGACGGCAAGGCCGAACGCTACGACGGCTACCAGATCACCCTCGCCGTCGGCGACCAGCTCCTCCTCACCGCCTCCTCCGCTGCCTTCGATCCCGTCCTCTTGCTCCAGAGACCCGGCCAAGGCCTCGCCACTGCTTTCTTCGACGACCACTCCGGCGGCGGCACCACCGCCAGGCTGCTCGTCACCGCCGACATCGCCGGCACCTGGTTCATCGCCGTCACCGCCCGAGACGAGAACGCCACTGGGGCCTATGCCCTCCAGATCGTCAAAGACCAACACGCGATCGTCCCTACGGCCCTCGTCGAATACGACTTCACCTACGACAAGGCCGGCAACCTCGTCTCGGCCACCGAAGACCAGGCTGCCGTCGCCCAGTTCGGCACGCTGGGTCCGGCAGCCAGCGGCCTGGGCGTCCAGACGAGCTACACCGTCAACGCCCTCAACCGCGTCACCCGCTATCGCCACATCGCCGCCGGCCAGGTCACCAAGCGCACCGACTTCGCCTACCGCGCCGACGGCTCCGTCAGCTCCGTCACACGCTTCGCAGGCGCGGGCATCAACCCGATCGGTACGTCCACCGCCGCCTACGACGCCCTGGGCCGGCTCACCGGCATCACCCATGCCCCCACGGCCAGCCCGGCCATCAGTTACGGCTACACCTACGACGCCGCCAGCCGCATCCAGACGATGACCACCCCCGAGGGCACGAGTACCTTCACGCTCGACGCCACCGACCAGCTCCTCTCCGCCAGCCTCACCGGCGAGGCCTACGCCTACGACAGCACTGGCAACCGAACGAACGCGGGCACGCAGACGTCCACGGGCAACCGCCTCGCCTTCGACGGCACCTACCGCTACGCCTACGACGCCGAAGGCAACCGCACGGCGAAGTTCTTGGATACGAATGCCGGGGGCACGCTCTCCCTCGGCGATACCGACGTCACGCTCTACGCCTACGATCAGCGGAACCGGCTCGTGGCGGTCAGCCATGTGAATGCCTGGACTGCCACGCAGGCTGCCGGCCTGGCGGCCTTCACGGCGCAGGGTGCGGCCCTTCCCGGCTCCGACCTCGAGCTCCGCTCCACCTACGACTACGCCGATCGCAGGATCCGCCGATCCATCGACGCCGACGGCCAGGCCGGCGCCGCACAGGAAAACGTGTCGTTCGCCGCGTACGCCGGGGACGTCCGCACGCTCGAGATCGCCAGGCCGAACGACAAGATCGTGGTCGACAGTGTCCGCGGGCCGATCGGGTTCCTCGGCCAGGTCGTCCAGCGGAACTTCTACGGCAACGGCGTCGATGAGATCCTCGCCGTGGACCAGATCGCCTGGAGCGGCACGACGCCCACGACGAGCACATTCTGGACATTCACCGACCACCAAGACTCCGTCCGCGACATCGTCTCGGGCAACGCCGCCGACCGCGGAGCGGTCGTCGAGCACCGGCAGTACGACAGCTTTGGCAGAATCGTCCGCAGGACGACCGGTCCGCAGACGGGCGCGCCGGCCACCGCAGGCGTCGGCATCGACTTTGGCTACGCAGGCCGGCCGCTCGAAGCACGCACGGGGCTCTCCGACAACCGGGCGCGCTGGTACGAGCCCGCGACAGGAAGATTCATCAACGAGGATCCCAGCGGCTTCCGCGGGGGCGATGCGAACCTCTTCCGCTACGTCGGCAACGATCCCTTGAACAAGGTCGATCCCAGTGGCTTGGCCGCCAAGTGGGCCCAGCAAGCGGCCAAGCAAAGCGTGCCGGCTGCGGGCTGGGCGGGGTTTGGGGGGACCGGACAGCCTGCCGTCAGCGATCCGCGGCCAGCGGTCGCGATTGCCAGCCGGGCTGGCTGGTCAATGCAAAACCAAACGGCTCCAACCTTCACAGGAAAGCAGGACCGAGGCATTCCCTTCGGCGAGTTCGTGCTCACGCGCGGGAACAGCCCCGAGCCGGCACTGCCCACGAGCGGCTTCGGGGCCCGTGACGCGGCCTCGCTTGGTGTGGACTTTGCGCCGTTGCCATTCGTCGGCGCTGCGAAATCCGCCGTCGAACTGGTCGCGGGCTACGACTACATCGCTGGCAAGCCAACCAGCAGGGTGTTCGCCGCCGTCGGCATGGTCGCCGGCATCCTGCCGATGGGCAAAGGCCTGCTCAAGGGTGGCACCAAAACCATAGGCGCGATCGGGCGAACGGCTGACGATGTCGCAGACGTGGCACGAGTGGCCGGTCGCGTTGACCGAGTGCCGGCGGCGGGAAATGTGGGTGTCCGTTCCGCCAACAGTAGCCCGATAACAGATTCGTCTCGCCTGCTTCTGGCCCCGAAAGTTGGCGACATCACAAGCGAGGGCGGCTATGTTGTTGCGTTTCCCCAGCAACAGGGCCAGTATTACTGGCGCGTGTACTCCGACCGCAACACAGGCGCGTGGTTGACCTCCGTGAAGCCTCGCAGTGCGGCGTGGGCGCGTGAAGCGCTGGCGCTGCCACCTGGCAACAACGCGGACTTCATTCAGCGAGTCTTCGTGCCTGAAGGAACCATGCTGCAGAGATCGCGAGCCCTTGGAGTATTCGGCCATCGAGGCGGCGGTGAACAGTTCCGATTGTTAGAAGCCCTGCCCGACGCGAGCTTTCTTCCCGGAGTGCCATTCAAGTGACATACGAATCCGTCGATCCGGTTTTTGAAGAATGGGCCAAAAGGCACGATCTGGAAGTGTTTACTCGCTACCACGAGACCGATGTGCGCACAGTGTTTGTGCAAGGTGCCAACTCGGAACGTGGCCAAATATGGATCGATCCACCTGCCTCCGATGGGGCAGTCGCGGTACATGTAGCCGTCTACAGGAATCGCGGAAGAGACAATCGACAATCTGATCTGTTAGCTGAACGCGACAGCCTTGATGCGGTACTGGACGAAGCCTATGCGCTGATTGCTGGTTGGCTAGCTATATCGTCTTGATCCAAACGCTTCCAAGCATCTGGCAAAAGCTTGGCGATGTCGTCCAGCGGGAAATAGGAGAGGCATCATTCCGCCCGACGCCCGCTCCCCCGCCCCGTCACCCGCTTCGCCTACGACGCCGTCGGCAACCAGACGAGCGTCATCGACCCGCTCGGCAACACCACCACCTCCGCCTACGACTCCCGCGACCGCCGCACCTCCGTCACCGACGCCCGCGGGTTTTCAACGACCACCACCTACAACTCGGTGGGCAACACCACGAGCATCACCGACGCCTCCGGCAACGTCACCCGCTACGCATTCGACCGCCTCAACCGCCTCATCACCGAGACCGACCCCCTCGGTGCCGTCACTTCCTACGCCTACGACCTGGCCGGCAACAAGACCAAGCAGACCGACCGCCTCGGCCGGGTCACCTCGTTCGTCTACGACGCCGCCGACCGCCTCGTCGAGGAACGCTGGCAGCAGTCTGCCACGGCCGCCGTCTCCCACACGATCAGGCGGTTCTACGACGCCGCCAGCCAGCTGATCGGCGTCACTGAGACCGACACGACCAACCCAGCCGCCACGACTGCCTGGCAGTTTTCATACGACGCGACCGGCAACGTCGTAAAAAGCCGCATGGCACCCGGCGAGATCGCCCAGCAGCCCGCATTCGACGGCGTTCCCAATCCCCCCGGAAGCCTCGCCTCGGGTGATCCCACCATCGACTGGGACAACGACGGCAAGGCCGAACGCTACGACGGCTACCAGATCACTCTGGCCGTCGGCGACCAGCTCCTCCTCACCGCCTCCTCCGCCGCCTTCGATCCCGTCCTCTTGCTCCAGAGACCCGGCCAAGGCCTCGCCACCGCCTTCCTCGACGACCACTCCGGCGGCGGCACCACCGCCCGGCTGCTCGTCACCGCCGACGTCGCCGGCACCTGGTTCATCGCCGTCACCGCCCGAGACGAGAACGCCTCCGGGGCCTACGCCCTCCAGATCGTCAAAGACCAACACGCGATCGTCCCTACGGCGCTCGTCGAATACGACTACGCCTACGACAAGGCCGGCAACCTCGTCTCGGCCACCGAAGACCAGGCCGCCGTCGCCCAGTTCGACACGCTGGGTCCTGCCGCTACCGGCCTGGGCGTCCAGACGAGCTACACCGTCAACGCCCTCAACCGCGTCACCCGCTATCGCCACATCGCCGCCGGCCAGGTCACCAAGCGGGTGGACTACGCCTACCGCCCCGACGGCTCCGTCGGCACGGTCACACGCTTCGCGGGCGCGGGCATCAACCCGATCGGTACGTCCACTGCCGCCTACGACGCCCTGGGCCGGCTCACCGGCATCACCCATGCCCCCACGGCCAGCCCGGCCATCAGTTACGGCTACGCCTACGACGCCGCCAGCCGCATCCAGACGATGACCACCCCCGAGGGCACGAGTACCTTCACGCTCGACGCCACCGACCAGCTCCTCTCCGCCAGCCTCACCGGCGAGGCCTACGCCTACGACAACACCGGCAACCGCACGAGCGGCGGCACACAGACGTCCACGGGCAACCGCCTCACGTTCGACGGCACCTACCGCTACGCCTACGACGCCGAAGGCAACCGCACGGCGAAGTTCTTGGATACGAATGCCGGGGGCACGCTTTCCCTCGGCGATACCGACGTCACGGTCTACGCCTACGATCAGCGGAACCGGCTCGTGGCGGTCAGCCATGTGAATGCCTGGACGAGCACGCAGGCTGTCGGCCTGGCGGCCTTCACGGCGCAGGGCACGCCCCTCCCCGGATCCGACCTCGAGCTCCGCTCCACCTACGACTACGCCGACCGGCGGATTCGCAGGGCGATCGACGCGGATGGCCAGGCCGGCGCCGCACAGGAAAACGTGTCGTTCGCGGCGTATGCCGGTGATGTCCGCACGCTCGAGATCGCCAGGCCGAACGACAAGCTCGTGATCGACACCGCCACGGGCCGGGTGATCGGCTTCCTCGGCCAGGTCGTCCAGCGGAACTTCTACGGCAACGGCGTCGATGAGATCCTCGCCGTGGACCAGATCGCCTGGAACACCGGCACGCCCACGACCAGCACGTTCTGGACGTTTACCGATCACCAGGACTCGGTGCGAGACATCGTCTCGGGCAACGCCGCCGACCGCGGAGCAGTCGTCGAGCACCGGCAGTACGACAGCTTTGGACGAATCGTCCGCAGGACGAACGGGCCGCAGACGGGCGCGCCGGCCACCGCAGGCGTGGGCATCGACTTTGGCTACGCAGGCCGGCCGCTCGAAGCACGCACGGGGCTCTCCGACAACCGGGCCCGTTGGTACGAGCCCGCGACAGGAAGATTCATCAACGAGGATCCCAGCGGCTTCCGCGGGGGCGATGCGAACCTCTTCCGCTACGTCGGCAACGATCCCTTGAACAAGGTCGATCCCAGCGGCTTGGCCGCCAAGTGGGCCAGCTATGCGGGCAAGGCGAACGTGCCCGCCGGGGGCTGGGGGGCGCTCGTGCAGCAGAATGCGGCCCTACCGAAGGCCACCAGCCCGAGCGTGTCGGCAATGGCGTATGCCAGCCCGGTCAGGCAGCCGCCGCAGGCGCCTGTCGGGCCGATATTCAGCAGCATGCCCGCGATGACGGCTACCGTCAGCGGAACGCGGCCAATCGTCACGCCGGTGAGCCAGAGCGTGTCGGGGCAGGCGTATTCCGGCCTTTCCGCCGGTGGCGAGCCAACGTTCGCCCAGGGGTTTGCCACGAGCCTTGGCCGTAATGCCGTCGGGATCGCGACGGGAGCAGCGGTTGGCCTGGGGATTGCGGCGGCGGTTCCCGCGGCTGTGCTAGCATCTCCGATCGTGGTGGGCGTCGGCGTGACGGCCGCCGTATTCGGGGCCGCTTATGGAGGCTATCGGACGGGGCTGGCCGCGTACCAAGCGTGGACGCGCAATGAAGTCGACCCGTGGACAGGCGCCGCGACGGGCAGGACCCTCACGCGGGCAGAGCAAGGCGCAGCAACCGGTGATTTTGTCGCGGGGGGCCTGACGATCGGCGCTGGGGCCGCCAAGGCGGTAGCGTCACGCTTCTCTGCTGCTCCAAGTAATACAGCGTTGCCTGAAAGTTATTGGATCAACAAGAAAGCACCAACTCAGATTGCACCTGGGACAAGAACTGTAACGATCGAGAAACCAAGTTCGAAAGGTGGAACGTACTCGAGTACAACACACTACGACGAGTACGGTCGGCAAGTTGGCCAAACGCATCGGACACATCACGGTTACAGTGACCCAACCAGCGCACAGTTTCATCCAAACCCTCACCACCATCGTCGTGATCCCATCACCGGTGAACAACTGCGGGATCCGAGTACTGGTAGTCGAACGTGGCCAGGGGAGTTCTGAGGAAATGAGTAAGCAATTGAAAGTTCTATTGACTACTATTTTTGCCGCCGTCGAATCTAATTACCTGGATCTAGCAAGTTTGAAGCACTGGACTGATCGGTGCATAGAATTTGCGACGCATCCAGCAGACTGGATTATAGACCTCTCGCTCGCGTCGAACTGTGAGCATGCTTTGAATATTTTGCGACAAATCCTTCCTCGGTTTGAGGTAACGCTGGACGAAGTTTACGGCGAGCTACTCGTAGGGTTTTGTTACATCAGATTTGATAGGCATGACGTAGCCGAGGGAGAGTTTTTGAAACAGTTTGTTGACGTAATCGATGCCTATGAAGTTAAGGAACTTGACGGCGAAGAAATCGTCGACGGCCGTCTCTCAGACAGCGCCAGAAGTTTTCTCGTTGCACGCGCGAAAGTTAGTCAAGATGCCCTCGGGCGGATTCTCGAACTACGATTTACAAGAGAGGAGGCGGTTGCAATCGGTATAACTTAACACCCCAAATACCACACCGCACTTCAGTGGCGCCGGCAAACCTTGGAAAGACCGGAAAAGGACAGGGGAAAGGAAAAAAGGACAGGCATAATCCCTGACGGGGGGAAAAAAGGACAGGCATAATCCCTGACGACCGGCCGCTTGGGCCGCCAAAAACGGGTGTTCAGCCGCCTTGCAAGGCCAACCAGCGAGGAGCCAGAAAAAGCCCGAGAATCCTTCGCGGCCGCAACGTCCCCGAGACCGCCCCGGCTCCGGCCGCCGGCAGCGCCCGGCCCGTCACCCGCTACGCCTACGACCTCGCGGGCAACAAGCTCCGCGAGACCGACCGCCTCGGCCGGGTCACCGCGTTCGTCTACGACGCCGCCGACCGCCTCGTCGAGGAACGCTGGCAGCAGTCCGCCACGGCCGCCGTCTCCCACACGATCAGGCGGATCTACGACGCCGCCAGCCAGCTCCTCGGCGTCACCGAGACCGACACGGCCAACCCCGCCGCCACGACCGCCTGGCAGTTTGCGTATGACGCCCTGGGCAACGTCGTAAAAAGCCGCATGGCACCCGGCGAGATCGTCCAGCAGCCCGCATTCGACGGCGTTCCCAATCCCCCCGGCAGCCTCGCCTCGGGTGATCCCACCATCGACTGGGACGGAGACGGCGTCGCCGAACGCTACGACGGCTACCAGATCACCCTCGCCGTCGGCGACCAGCTCCTCCTCACCGCCTCCTCCGCCGCCTTCGATCCCGTCCTCTTGCTCCAAAGACCCGGCCAAGGCCTCGCCACCGCCCTCTTCGACGACCACTCCGGCGGCGGCACCACCGCCCGGCTCCTCGTCACCGCCGACACCGCCGGCACCTGGACCGTCGTCGTCACCGCCCGAGACGAGAACGCCACTGGGGGCTACGCCCTCCAGATCGTCAAAGACCAACACGCGATCGTCCCTACGGCCCTCGTCGAATACGACTTCACCTACGACAAGGCCGGCAACCTGCTAACTGCCTTCGAAGATCAGGCCGCCGTCGCCCAGTTCGGCGACCTCGGACCGGCGGCCAGCGGCCTGGGCGTCCGCACCAGTTCCGTCGCCGATGCCCTGAACCGATTCACTCGTTACCGGGAACTCGACACCTTCACCAACATCGTCACCAAGCGCGTGGACTACGCCTACCGGGCCGACGGCTCCGTCGGAACGGTGACGAGGTTTGCGGGGGCGGGGGTGAACCCGATTGGCACGTCCACTGCCGCCTACGACGCCCTGGGCCGGCTCACCGGCATCACCCATGCCCCCACGGCCAGCCCGGCCATCAGTTACGGCTACACCTACGACGCCGCCAGCCGCATCCAGACGATGACCACCCCGGAGGGCACGAGCACCTTCACGCTCGACGCCACCGACCAGCTCCTCTCCGCCAGCCTCACCGGCGAGGCCTACGCCTACGACAGCACTGGCAACCGAACGAACGCGGGCACGCAGACGTCCACGGGCAACCGCCTCGCCTTCGACGGCACCTACCGCTACGCCTACGACGCCGAAGGCAACCGCACGGCGAAGTTCTTGGATACGAATGCCGGGGGCACGCTCTCCCTCGGCGATACCGACGTCACGGTGTACGCCTACGACCAGCGGAACCGCCTCGTGGCCGTCAGCCATGTGAATGCCTGGGCGAGCACGCAGGCTGCAGCGGTGGGGGCGTTCAACGCCTCGGGCGCAGCGATTCCCGGCTCCGACCTCGAGCTCCGCTCCACCTACGACTACGCCGACCGCAGAATCCGCCGATCCATCGACGCCGACGGCCAGGCCGGCGCCGCACAGGAAAACGTGTCGTTCGCGGCGTATGCCGGCGAAGTCCGCACGCTCGAGATCGCGACTGTGATGACTTTCTTGCTCAATGGCCGGGCCGGCTTCCTCGGCCAGGTCGTCCAGCGGAACTTCTACGGCAACGGCGTCGATGAGATCCTCGCCGTGGACCAGGTCTCCTGGAACACCGGCACGCCCGTCACGAGCACGTTCTGGACGTTCACCGATCACCAGGACTCCGTCCGCGACATCGTCTCGGGCAATGCCGCCGACCGCGGAGCGGTCGTCGAGCACCGGCAGTACGACAGCTTTGGAAAAATCGTCCGCAGGACGACAGGGCCGCAGACGGGCGCGCCGGCCACCGCAGGCGTGGGCATCGACTTTGGCTACGCAGGCCGGCCGCTCGAAGCACGCACGGGGCTCTCCGACAACCGCGCCCGCTGGTATGAGCCCGCGACAGGAAGATTCGTCAACGAGGATCCCAGTGGCTTTCGCGGGGGCGACGCGAATCTCTTCCGCTACGTCGGCAACGATCCGCTCAATCAGGTGGATCCCAGCGGCTTGGCCGCCAAGTGGGCGAGCTATGCGGGCAAGGCGAACGTGCCCGCCGCGGGCTGGGCGGGGTTTGGGGGGACCGGACAGCCTGCCGTCAGCGATCCGCGGCCGGCGGTCGCGATTGCCAGCCGGGCTGGCTGGTCGATGCAAAACCAAACGGCTCCAACCTTCACAGGAAAGCAGGACCGAGGCATTCCCTTCGGCGAGTTCATGCTCACGCGCGGGAACAGCCCCGAGCCGGCACTGCCCACGAGCGGCTTCGGGGCCCGTGACGCGGCCTCGCTTGGTGTGGACTTTGCGCCGTTGCCATTCGTCGGCGCTGCGAAATCCGCCGTCGAACTGGTCGCGGGCTACGACTACATCGCTGGCAAGCCAACCAGCAGGGTGTTCGCCGCCGTCGGCATGGTCGCCGGCATCCTGCCGATGGGCAAAGGCCTGCTCAAGGGTGGCACCAAAACCATAGGCGCGATCGGGCGAACGGCTGACGATGTCGCAGACGTGGCACGAGTGGCCGGTCGCGTTGACGCGGTAGGGGTAGAGGCAAGACTTACCTCCACAGTATTTGATCTGCGCGCCGCCGGCCTGAAAGACGCCCACCATGTTGTCCAAGATGCTGCCGTTAGAAATCTTCCGGGATACAATTCTCAACTCGCACCGGGCGTTCATCTACCTGGGCCATCGACTTTGGCGGGCACGGCTCATTACCTCGCCACGCAAGTTCAGCGGCAACCCGGCGGTGGCACATTGGCTGCGGAACTTCGGATTGGATACAAAGCGATTCGCCGAGCCGGCTTCGCAGAAGCAGAGGCACGCAAGGTGATCAATGAGACTTACGACTATTTTAGAAGTATCGGGGCCACTCCATCCACGCCAACTAGAATCCCAGGTAATCGCTGATGATCTCCACGGCCAACCAAATGCGACGAGTTGTTCAGCGGGTGATTGCCTCGCTGGTTGCGGGAGATTTTGAGCACGTGGAAGCGCTGTGCCGCGGACAACGACTCAGTGCCGCTGAGATGGCGAATGTCATCAAAAACTATGGAAGGCAACTCATCTCGCCCCCAGACGAGGCATACGAGTCGATGGATGCGGTCGAGGTCACCGATTCACACCCGCGCCGATGGTCAGTAAACATTCCGTTGTGGACAAAAGAAGAAGGGCGTTCAGACCTCACTTTGGAAGTCACCCTCACCAATTCCTCGCAAGGCTGGGACGTTGCTGTTGATGACATCCATGTCCTTTAATGCTTCTTAAATCCTGGCCCATCACCAATGGCGAACAGGACAGGCATCATTCGGCCCGACGCCGCCTCGGCCAACCCGGTGACGACCTCTGCCTACGACGTCACCGGCAACCTCGTGCAGTCCACCGACGCACTCGGCCGTACCACCTGGCGGCAATACGACGCCCTCGGCCGGCTCACGGCCGAGACGAGCCCCCTGGGGCGGCTTCGCCGGCGTGCCCGGCCAGCCCCGCCGCCGCCGGGGATGTGGGGATTCGCGCCCCGGCAATCAGCCGCAAGAAAACTTGACTGATGCGTCAAGCAAGGCTATCATGTCAAGCAATGCGATTTGGGCATTCAAACGAGGTTGTTTGTGCCTCCGATTCCTCCGTTTGGTCCCGATGGGCTTTTGGCGCCAGGCGACCACGAGGCCTCGTTCGACGAACTTCGGCAGTCGATCCTGGTCACGGGGCCGGAGGGGCCATCTGCTTCCCCGACCTGGGATGCCGCATGGCGTGGACAACTCGTCGACAATCTCGAACGGCTGACGCAACAGCTCTGGCAGGTGGGAATCCGCGAAGTCTATGCCGATGGATCATTCGCGGAGGACAAAGACCACCCGAACGACATCGATGGCTATTTCGTCTGCGAACTCGATCTGCTTGCGTCGGGCCGACTCGAACGAGAGCTGAATCTGATCGACCCGGACAAGGTTTGGACCTGGTCGCCGGCATCGCGGCGGCCGTACCGCGGGTATCCCAAGCTCCAGCTCCCCATGTGGCATCGGTATCGCGTGGAGTTGTATCCGCATGTACCGGCGTTGGGGGGCGGTTGTGGCATCCGCGACCGGCACGGAAATGAGCTGGAGTTTCCTGCGGCATTCCGCCAATCGCGGCGTGACGGTTCGCCAAGAGGGATCGTGAAGCTGCTCAAAGGAGGCCACCCATGATTCACAACGAGAAGGAATACACAGAGGCCGTCAACCGTCTTGCGGAGGAACATGCCCGCCTCTCGCTGTATCGGAAGCGGCTGACGGAGGAAGGACTTTCGGCGGAGGCGGTCCAGCGCGTCGTCGATCCGATGGAGTCGTTCCATCTTCAACTGAAGGAAGAGGTCGAGAGCTACGAAAGACTCAAGCGCCGCGAGTTTGATGAGCTCGACAACTTTCGTGGCTTCGGGCACATGCTGATTTCGCTGCGCATCGCGCAGGGAATCACGCAGCGGGAATTGGCGAAACGCCTCGGCGTACACGAATCGCAGGTCTCGCGGGACGAACGGAACGAGTATTTCGGCATCACGCTCGAGCGAGCGATGAAGGTGCTCGCAGCGTTGCATGTGCACCTGCGGACGACCGTGGAGATCGAGACGCCACCCCACGAAATGGCCGCAGTGTGAGGTCGGCGGAGGTAAATAGGGACGGGAGCGGTTATTCGGTCCCGTCATTTCGCTGAACGAGTCGCGAGGGCACGAGCACCTTCACGCTCGATGCCACCGACCAGATCCTCTCGGTGACTTCGCGTCGGGCGATATATGAACGGCGAGAGAAGGCGAGAGAGACAGGCATCATTCGGCCCGACGCCACCTCGGAAACGCCGGCGACGACCTCTGCCTACGACGTCGCTCGCCCGCATCACCCGCGGGTCCAGCCGCCATCGACGAACCGCCACGGCCGGCCCGGGGGCGGCGGATCGCGCAGCACCTCCGGCAGCCTCGTCTGCGCCACGCCGTCGAAACAGACGCGGCGAGCGAACCGCAGGAGCGTCCACGGAAAACCGACGGCCGAGAAGAAGGGGGGTCCGGCCGAGGGCCACGGACCGCCGTGCTGCATCGGCGGCACGACCGCCAATCCCGTCGGCATCCGGTTCTCGATCACACGGCCGGCCCGGGCGACGACCACGGGCCCGACCGTGGCCCAGGCCGCATCGTCGGCGCCGCTGCGGGCGAGGTAGACACTCGCTCCGAGCGCACCGCCGACACACGCGACCGCCCGGATCAGTTCCTCCAGCGCCCCGCAGCGCACGAGCACGGTCGCATTGCCGAAGGCTTCGACGATCA
>Ga0315904_10004105_pt1 | contig 20985 bp, 19 predicted proteins | sample LakEriMetagenome_6_FD_203529 | JGI IMG/M metagenome (GOLD analysis project Ga0315904, IMG submission 203529) | Freshwater fungal communities from buoy surface, Lake Erie, Ohio, United States - Buoy 12 MA120 | ecosystem: Environmental > Aquatic > Freshwater > Lake | place: USA: Lake Erie, Ohio...
CTGGATGGTGCTCGGGACCGCAACCCTAGGAAGCACTGTCTACTTGTCGGAGCTGATGGGCCGGGCCGCTATTGTGCAAGACCGGCGACAGCGCACGACGGCCTGTCTCTTAGGAGAGCAACAGCCTCGATTGGTTATCGTCATTCCCGCTCACAATGAGTCGGTTGTGATCCGCTCCACGCTGGAGAGCCTGCTGGCGCAGACCTACTCGGCCTTGCACTTTGAGACCGTGGTGGTGGCAGACAACTGCTCCGATAACACAGCGAGCCTAGCTCGTGATGCAGGTGCGACCGTCTTGGAGCGCTGCAATCCGGAGGAACGAGGGAAAGGCTACGCCTTGGAGTGGGCCATGAAGCGGCTTTGGACACGCGAGCAAAAGCCCGATGCGGTCGTGATCATAGATGCGGATACAAAAGCGGCTCCCAATTTTGTTGCCGTGATGGCACAAGAGCTCTTTGGCGGCGTGGCTCCTGAGAGCTGGCCGACGCATCGCAAGGCAGTTCAGGGACGCTATGGGGTGCTCAATGGCGCGGAGTCATGGCGGGCAGCGCTCATGGAGGGGGCTTTTGAGCTGGTGAACCATGTCAAGCCTCTGGGACGGAGCCATAAGGGATTCACGGTTGGCCTGAAGGGCAACGGCATGGGCTTCACACGAGCCGTGCTCGAAACCACTCCGTGGAGCGGCAGTAGCATCACCGAGGATATCGACTACGGCCTCAACTTGCTTCTCAAGCAGGGGATTGTGGTTGACTATGCCCCCCAAGCCATTGTGCGAGCCCAGATGCCCAACACGAGCCAGCAGGCGACCTCGCAACGAGCGCGCTGGGAGCAGGGACGCTACCGGCTTTTGCGGCAGCGCGCTCCCCAGCTCTTTCTCGCGGGTCTCCAGAGACGTGATGCACGTTTTATGGATGCTGGACTTGATCTCCTCATTCCCCCACTTGCGGAGCTGGCGGCCTTTCACGCCGCCTGGGCAGGTCTGACTCTCCTCTGTCTGAGACTATGGATTCTGCTGCCCGTCTGGGCACTGCTGGTGCCTTTTTCCTTGGTGCTCTACGGTCTCTATATCTTTGGTGGGCTCAAGGTCTCGGGAGCACGCCCTGAGGTGTATAGCGCACTGATTCGTGCGCCTTTTTATGCTCTCTGGAAGTTTGCTCTCTATAGTTTCATGAAGCTCAAGGGGGGGAAGAAGACCTCCCAAGAGTCACCGGAGTGGGTGCGAACTGAGCGGATGCCAATAGGCGATGAGTCTCAGCGTCTGCTGGAGGATGCCGCGTGAACCTGGTGATCGGAATCGTCTTCATGACGACTTTGATGGGGCTCTTTGTGCCACGCTGGCAGACCCGGCACTGGGTTTTTCTAGGCGGCTGGGTGATCCTGATGGTGGCGTTTTCTTATCTTAAGTCGCGTTAGATTCTTTAGGTTAGGTTAAGTGAGATGTTTACAACTATGGCAGCAACTCCCGTTCGAGAATTAAGTGAGGAAGATCGTCGCCGCCGTGCTCAGGCACGTGCGGCACGTCGTCGTCGTGAGGAAACAGATAAGAAACGTCTTCGTAAAGAACGAATCACCTTTGTTCTTCTGGGAAGCGTCGGGAGTGTCGCGGTTTTAGGGGCTGTCTGGGGGATAAAGAAAATCCATGCGGGTGGTGGCGTGCGCGAGACAGCCAAAGGTATCGTTAAGAGCTTTGCCGCCACAACAGGAATCGGCCCGCAAGGCATGGTTCCCGTTGCACCCACCGAGCGTGCCGATGAGCCTATTCTGGTCTACCGCGATGGGCTTGGCGAGGGCTGGGAAGACTGGTCTTGGGCCACTCATGATAAAGCCTCAGTGGCAATGGCCGCTAACGGCATCAACGGTGTCTCGATGACTCTCAAGGGGAGTGAGGGGCTCTACTTCCACCACACGGCACTCCCTGCCAATGGCTATGGCACCCTGGAGTTTCTCTACAAAGGGACCCCCAATGCCGTGATGGTGACGGTCTTTGATGAGTCCAACAAGCCCCGCCGTCAGCTCACGCTGGATCAGTATATTGTCAATGGTGCCGAGGGGCTTAAGCCCAATTGGCGCAAGATCCGGGTTCCTCTCAAGGCAATGGGAGTGGGCAACGGAGAGAAGATAAGCGGTGTGGTTTTCCAGTGCGCTATCTCGACGGCAAGTGGTGAAGTTGGCTTTGATGATATCTACCTGATGCCCGATACCAGCTTGCCGGAAGCACCCAAAGCCCTGACAATTCCCGTTGCGGTTGATGCGCAGGCAGAGAAGCGCCCCATCAGTCCGTATATCTATGGCGCTGCCCATGCGAGTAAACCGGAAGCGGAGGCACTGGGGCTGACCCTCAACCGCTGGGGAGGTAATCCCAACTCGCGCCACAACTGGGTGAGCAATTTCTGGAACTCGGGAAGTGACTGGGAGTTTCGCAATCACGCGGGGGAGAAAGCGTTCACGACACCCGGTGGGGCTGCCGATGGGTTTGTACAAGGCAACCGTGATCTAGGGATTGCCAGCTACCTGACCGTGCCAACACTGGGCTGGGTCGCCCGTAGCGGTGATACTGCCGCTAAATCGGAGAACGTTCCCTGGAACACGGGCCCTGGTGTCTCGGGCTGTGATGGCCCGGTTGCAGGCTACGACCCGGCAGCAAATCGCCAGCGCACGAGCGTGCGCTCCATGGCACGCAAGGGGCGGGCTTTTGAGCAGAATCCCAAGCCTGGTACCACGGTCTACCAAGACGAGTGGGTTGCGCACTTGGTCAAGGCCCATGGCAATGGGGCAGGCAGTGGCGTGCGCTACTACGCCATGGACAACGAGCCCGATCTCTGGTCTTTTACCCACCGTGATGTTCACCCTGCACAGATGGGCTACGACGATGTGTTGAAGAACTTCACGGAGTATGCCACCGCTGTGAAAGACGTCGATCCGACTGCTCTGGTCGCTGGGCCTGCGGTCTCGGGATGGACTAGCTACTTCTACTCTGCGCTCGATAGGGGCAGTGACAACTTCCGTACGGGAGCGGACCGTCAGGCACATGGGGGAACGGCCTTTATCCCGTGGTTCCTCAAGCAGGCGCGGGCATTTGATGCCAAGCGTGGCAAGCGGACACTGGATGTCTTAGACATTCACTACTACCCACAGGGCGAGAATATCTACAGCGATGCCAAAGATCCCGCGACCCGTAATCTGCGAATTCACTCCGTGCGAAGCCTCTGGGATGCGAGCTACCGCGATGAGTCCTGGATCGCCAACTCGGGCGATGGCCCCACGGTCAAGCTGGTACCTCGGATGAAAGAGTGGATCGCGCAGAGCTACCCTGGTACAAAGCTCGCTATCGGGGAGTGGAGCTTTGGAGCTGAGGGCGATATCAGCGGTGGCTTAGCGGCTGCCGAGGCACTGGGTGTCTTTGGAAAAGAGGGCGTGGACATCGCCTGCTTCTGGACACGCCCCAAGGAGTTCACGCCTGCCGCCGCTGCCTTCCAGCTCTTCCGACGGCCCGCTCCGGGGCAGTCAGGCTTTGGGGACATGGCCTGCAAGAGCACCTACGGGCAGAACGAGCGCCTGGCAGTCTTCTCGGCAATCGAGAGCAAGACGGGCGCACTGACACTGGTGCTCATCAATAAAACTCCTAAAGCGACCATCACAGTGCCTCTGAGCCTTCAAGGGCATGGTGGGGGGGCTACCAAGCTCTGGCGGTTCTCCGCAGCAAAGCCCAATCAGCTTACGGAAGAGCCTGCTCCAATAATCAATAGTGGAAAAGCAAGCATGAGCCTGCCACCCTACTCCGCGACTCTCCTGCGAATCGGGGGGAACTAGCGTGGTGAAGAGACGACGACAGGAGCAGGTCTACCAGCCGACAAACGTCCTAGGCCTTCGTGAGACAAAGAGGCGGCAGCATCTTCAGCAGACCCTTTTAGGGATTTTTGCAGGACTACTCTCACTGAGTGCAGGAGTGTCCTATGTGTTGGTTGAGCCAACGACACTCTTGGTACCTATTCTGATACTGAGCGTGACTCTTCTTCCTGCAATCCTATGGTACTACCCAAGGCTGGCCTTATATGGATTCTTTAGTTCTGCACTTCTCTTTGAGGTTTTCCAGCAGATAAAAAGCGGGGAAGGCTTAACCGATGCTGTTCCCTTTTTCTGGAATATCAACACGATGTTTCAGAGCTATCTTGGCACGAATCCTAAAGTCGCTCCGATGAATTTTTTTGAGCTGGTTTTGATGATCTTCGCGGGAGTGACTCTACTTCGTTTTGCCACACATCAGCGAGTTCATATTCGTTGTGGCTCTCTATTTTGGCCGATTCTAGGGTACTTGGGGTTTGTTGCTGTTGGCTGGCTCAATGGAATGGCAACAGGGGGTAACTTTAATGAGGCTCTTCAGGAAGTTCGTGCACAGGTCTATTTCGGGGTTGCTTATTTTTTGTCTGTTAATGCTGTCAAGACAAAAGAAAATATTGATAAATTGATATGGATTACTTTCTTATGTATAGTTTTTAAGGCATTTAATTATATTTATCGTCACTTGATAATATTTCATGGTGAAATACAAGATGGTGGTGTGGGTTCACATGAAGAAGCTTTTTTCTTTGTGTCATTTATTATGCTGTTATCAGTATTATCAATTTCACGTGTTCAACAGAAATTACAAATACTAATGTGGGCTCTGGTACCCTTGGTTCTGTATGCAAACATAACGACAAACCGCCGTACTGCTTATGCCGCAGTGGTTATTGCGTTACCTGTTTTGTTTCTATCTGCTTATAAGGGATTTCCTAGTGCTAGAAAAAATATTATTCGCGTATTGATGGCGATTATTGTTATTTTTCCTCCATATTTTATTGCTTTTAGAGATAGTAGTGGTGCTATAGGAGGTCCAGCGCGTGCTATTAACTCGGCAATTGCGCCTAATGAGCGAGATTCTAGCTCTGATATTTACCGTCAGTCAGAAAATTATGACCTGATGTTTACAATGCGATCTTCTCCTGTCTCAATGACTATTGGTTATGGGTATGGAAAACGATTTTTCACTCCTGCTTCGTTGGACTCTATTAAGGATATTTATACTTGGTATACTTTACTTCCTCATAACCAAATTCTTTGGGTTTGGATGCGTCTTGGAACGATAGGATTTTTAGTATTCTGGGGTATGATCTGTGCCATAATTGTCTATGCATGTCGGATTATTCGTTTTAAAGAACAAAAAATCGGTGAGAATGCGGATCCTTATCCCCGTTTTGTGGCTCTCTATACACTAGTACTTGTGGGGCTGTTACTTGTTTTTGGCTTGCTTGATCTTCAGCTCTCCAACTTCCGCAACATGATCTTCGTGGCCATATGGATAGGGGCAATGGTTGGAATCACCCCCAATGCAATGACACTTAATGATCCCAAGAAGCGACGCTATCGCCCTGGAGTGGGGGGGCAGGAGCCTGAGCGTAGCCCCAAGCCTACGCGACACCGACCTGCAGCGTCACATCTCCCATCAAGGAGCGCACGATGAGTGTTCAAAATGCCCGCGTGGCGAAAAACATGGTAGGTATCTTGGTGACTCAGCTCTTTGCCTGGGCGATGACCGCTCTGGTGACCTATTACCTGCCGCGCTATATACACGATAGTGGTATGGGAAAGCTTGCCATTAGCTCCGCGATGGTGATGCTGATCGGTGTCATTGTTCCATTGGGCACCTCACAGGTCTTGATTAAGGAAATTGCTCGAGACCGTAGCCGTGCGGGCTCGCTATTTGTCTCCGCATTTACTCTACGTTTAGTCCTAGGAGTTATAGCAATTCCTCTCGCTTACCTTGCTGCCTGCTTGATGGGATACTCTCTAGAGAAGCGATTGTTGATTTTGGTAAGCATCCCTGGCATGGTTGTCTTCGTGCTAAATGATGTTTTTGCGAGTGTTTACCAGGGATTCGAAGAGATGAAGCGATTTAATCGAGCCACCATGCTTGATAAATTTGTATTTGGAATTGCAACTCTCTTGTTGATCATACTGCATGCGCCACTTTGGATGATTGCCGCAATCCCTGCGGTTACGGGTCTTGTGACCTTTATCTACTATGTTTCAGGGATGGGGGAACTGCTCAAGACGATCAGCCTACCTAAGATTGCCGACATGAAGGCTCTAGCCATGGCAAGTTTGCCATTTATGGGGCTTCTAGTCTTTCGTACTCTCTATGGTCAGACTGATCCCATCATTCTTGGGGCTGTGGCAACGGATGCGGAGGCGGGCTGGTATGCCATGGCATTTCGGCTCGTCGGAACCGCGATGTTCTTTCCCATGGCTCTCGTCATGACACTCTTACCAACTCTGGCTCGGCTACATGGGGCGGGGGATCGAGCAGGCTTTGCGAGCCTCGCAAGGAAAGCCCTCGATATCACGCTACTCGTTGGCCTGCCCATTGCGGCTGCTGCGATTTTTCTGGCAAAGCCCATCGTCAATCTTCTTTATGGCTCTGCAAATGCAGGGGCGGTGCCTGTTCTCTCGGTTGGTGGAATCGGAATGCTTCTGTATTTTGTAACAGCAGTGCTGGGGCTTCTCGTCATGGCAATGGATCGTCAAGCCGTGCAGATACGTGGCTCGATCATTGCCTGCCTCTTTGGGATTCCACTCTGCATCCTCTTTTCCTGGGGGGGGCATCGGCTCTGGGGTAATGCTGCCCTAGGTGCGATGATCTCGGATGTGGTTGTCGAGGTCTATCTGGGAGTCGTTTACTGGCGTGCTCTTCCGCGTGGACTATTTAGTGGGGGGCTTGCATCACAATTGATGCGCTATGTCTTTGCTGCAGTGCCGATGATCGTGGGGCTTTTTCTCTCTCTGGGAACGAATATGGGGCTCTGGGCGGTTTTTCCTTGTGCCCTGCTCTATCTTGTTGCCTGTGTTCTCTTGCGCTGTTGGAGCCTGACTGACCTGAAGGCGCTTCAGGGAATGCTGGTGCGGCGTACTGCCTAAAAGCTGGTAGTCGCTTTACATAAAGACATTAACCTTGGCACAGAACTTGTAAGGTTGAATAGATATGAAACACAAGCTTCAAACTGCATGGGTGCTCTTGACTAGTCTCTTCAAGACACGCCGTTGTTCGCAGCGTGGTACTTGGATCCGGGTCTGGGGCAAGCTTCAGATTGAAGGCGATGTGAGGCTTGGGAAGCGGGTGCGGATTCGAGCCACCCACGTGCCTGTCGAGCTGGCTGCAGGCCCGGGAGCTCTCATTGAGATTGGGGAGCAGTGCTACATTAACTCGGGGGTCTCCATTGGGGCGCAGCAGCGCGTGACTATCGGCAAAAACTGCGCTATCGGTAACTACTCCCTGATCATGGACTCTGACTTTCATAGTACGGATGACCATACGAAGCCCGGGATTGCTGCTCCTGTGGTGCTTGAAGATGACGTTTGGCTGGGGGCGCGGGTGACGGTGCTTAAGGGCGTTCGCATTGGCCGAGGGGCAGTGGTTGCGGCGGGGGCTGTCGTGACACGCGATGTTGCTCCTTACACCCTCGTGGCCGGGGTACCTGCACGATTGATTCGGTTTCTGGAGAAGGAAAACAAGTGATGGAAAAAGTGATCTCACAGCAAGAACCAGGACATCACCGTATCCTGAATGCCTTGGGGGACGAGCTGGGACTGAGCTGGGTGCCCTGGCGACTGATGCTAGCCCATGCACTCGTACGGCCTTTACCCGAGGATATGGCAGGACGTTGGCGGCGGATTGTCTATCAGAGTGCCGGGGTCAAGATCGGCCCAAAAACGATGATCCGTGGAGTACTTTATCTTCGTGGGGGGCGGCATGCGGTGCGCAACCTGACTATCGGACGTGACTGCTTGATCTATCCACCTAGCTCGATTGACTGTTGTGCGCCCGTGACCGTGGGCAATAATGTGACATTTGGGCCCGGCGTGACTATCGTCACAGGCACACATGAGATCAACGATCCGTGCCATCGGGCAGGAGCGCTGCTTCCTCGCCCCGTAGTCATCGAAGATGGGGTCTGGCTCTGTCTGGGAGTGATGATCCTGCCGGGTGTGACCATTGGTCAGGGAGCGGTGGTTGCCGCAGGAGCCATTGTCACCAAAGATGTCCCACCACACACACTGGTGGGAGGAAACCCCGCTCGGGTGATTCGCACTCTAGAGATGGAGGTGCGGAGATGAGCCTGATGACAGATGCGAAACGGGTTCTCTTTTTACAGTCCCAGACGTTCTTTGGTGCAGACTCGGCAATCCATGCACAGCTGATGCAGCACCTCAATCCTAAAGAGGTGAAAGTATATGTGGCTTGTAATCATCTGCCCGACTCCAATGCTCCTATGACCGTGATAGACCGCATCAAGAAAATCCCAGGAATCTTGGTGCGTCCCACGGAGTTTGGCCCCTCATTCTTCTCGCGTTCCCTTAAGGAGCGGCTCTGGTTGGGCCTCACACAAGGGCCACGTCTGCCACTGAGCCTTCTGACGCTGGCACTCTATATTAAGCGTGAGAAAATCCAGATGATTCACTGTACGGAGAAGCCACGTGATGCTTTCTATGGCGTGCTTCTGGGCAAGCTCACCGGGGCTAAGAGTATCATTCACATGCATGTGCGCCATGCCGGTTGGCTCAGCCCGATGGTACGCTGGGCGCTCCGTCATGCGGATGCTGTAATTGGGGTGTCGGAGTTTGTCTCGCGGACAATTGTGGAGGCGGGTATCCCGGCAAATCGGGTGCACACGGTGGTCAATGCGCTGGACAACCATGATGGCGCCTGGAACCCCCGCACCGATGCGGCGGAGGTTCGTCAAGAGTTTGGAATAGCCCCCGATGCCGTTTTAATTGGAGCCTGCTCGCGCCTCTTTCGCTGGAAGGGCCAGCGGGAGCTTCTAGAGGCCGTGGCGGAGCTTCTGCCGGAGATTCCCAAGCTTCATGTGATGATCGTCGGGGAGGATGATACCGGTGCTCACCCCGGAGGCACGAGCTTTCTGGCGGAGCTTGAGCTTCTGGTGGCGGAGAAAGGAATCGCGGATCACGTGACCTTTACGGGGTTCCGACGCGATATTCCGCGCCTGATGAACGCCTTTGATATCTATGCCATGCCTAGCTTTGAGGAGCCCCTGGGAATGGTGTATCTAGAGGCAATGGTACTGGGAAAGCCCGTGGTGGCCTACAACAATGGGGGTGTCCCCGAGATCGTCGAAGATAACATTACTGGTTTATTAAGTGAACCCTACGATATTGCTACACTGGCACACTCGTTGCGTACTCTAGCACTGAACCCGGCCCTGCGTCATAAGATGGGGGCAGCCGGAAGGGAGCGTGTCCTTCGCGAGAGCACTCCCAAGCAGATGTGTACTCGGATGGAGCAGGTCTACCGAGCGATTCTGAGCGGGCAGCACGAGACGGAGAGCACTCCTTCCAAAACGGTTGAGGTTCGGTAAGCGAAAAGGTAACGAGAGTTTATGCCCTTTCTAAGTGTGGTGATCCCCACGTATAACCGTTGTGAGAGCCTGCGTGTCACTCTCGAGGCACTCAAGCGCCAGGAGACCGTCGAGGGGGGCTTTGAGGTGGTGGTGGTCTCCGATGGCGCCCCCGATGCCACCGATTCACTGCTGGTAGGCTGGGCAGCGGCGACTCTGCCTTTTAAGGTTCGCCCGATCTTTCAGGAAAACGCAGGCCCGGCGCGGGCTCGCAACCGGGGAGTGGAGGAGGCAATCGGTGAGGTGATTGTTTTCTTAGACGACGATGTCGAGCCGCAGCCAGGGTGCTTAAGCGCCCATGCGGAGCGTCACCGGCAAGACCCTAAGCTGGTGCTGATTGGGCCGATGTCGCCCGATCCTCAGCGGCAGCCCAAGGAGCCGGTCTGGATTGCTTGGGAGCATGCGATGCTGCAGAAACAGTACGACTCCTGGAAGAATAAAGTCTGGGCCGAGGACGAGTGCGGGCCGCATAACTTCTACACGGGTAACGCGTCGGTGCGACGGGAGTATATTCAGGCGGTGGGGGGCTTTGACGAGGGCTTTACTCGCCAGGAAGATGTCGAGCTGGCAGCGCGGATGGAGCGCACCTGTGGGGTGCACTTTCGCTTCGACCCGACTCCTGCGGCGCTGCACCGGCCTCTGCGGACATTTGCCTCGTGGCTACGGGTTCCTCATGCTTACGGGACACTGGATGTGATCCGGGCCCGACGCGGCGATGCAAGCTGGGACGTGGTGCGCCAGGGCTATGCCTCACGGCAGAAGGCCACGCGCCTGATTGCGGACCTTGCGCTGCCTCATCAACCGCGTGGGATATGGATACAAACCATGCTGCGCCTGCTGGCGCAAGCAAGCTATGCGCTGCCAGTAGGAGCAGCGCAGCGCGCAGGGCTAAGTGCTCTGAGCGCTCTTTACAACCTTCATTATTTAGAGGGAGCACGAGACGAGCTGGGATCGTGGGATGCTCTCCAACAGGTGTTACGTGCAAGCACTACTTCGACCTACGAAGATTCGAAAACGGAAGTTAAAGAGAGAGCAGCATAATGACAAGTGGTATGACAACGATGAGTAATATGACGGCAGGTGTCCTAAGCAAAAAGATGTCGGATACGGCATCGGACTGGCGCGAGGGACGACGTCTGCGAGCGCTGGAGCTCTACAAGCAGGGCTGGAAGCAGAAGCATATCGCTGAGGCGCTTGGAGTAACCTGCGGCGCGGTGAGCCAGTGGGTAAAGCGCATTCGGGAAGCGCCGGATGAGAGTGCGGTAGAAGTGCTCCGTCGCCGAAAGCCCACAGGCGCTCCGTCACACCTCACTAGTAGCCAGCGCCAGGGGCTCTCGCAGCTTCTGAGCCGGGGCGCACGGGAGTGGGGCTATAGCGACGATGTCTGGACGTACCGGCGGGTCGCGGAAGTGATCGAGCAAGCCTACGGCGTGCGCTACCATGAGAGCTATGTAGGCCGCTTGCTCAAGGCCTGTGGTATTGAAGTGCGTCACAGCAGCCAAGTGCAAGTAGAGCTACGTGAGCTGGTGTAGCGACTCTTTTTTTAAACCAATGCCCCTAGCACTGCTCTGTGCCAGGGGCATTTTGTGTTGTGGATGAGGGCACGCTTGGGGCACGAATCGTTCGCCGCCTCATTTCATGGGGCGGCGGTATATAGATTTTGTGTAGAAAGTAGGTTAAGTCTCCGCAATTATAGGGCATAAAGCAGTGTGATCCTTATGACGAGTGACAATCTCTTTACAAGACTTCAGCAGAACACCTCACGCGTGATGCTGGATAAAATGTCATACTTTGTGGGCTTACTCTCGCCTTGCGGAGGGGTGCTCGACCTCAATGTCGCCGCGCAAGAGCTGATGGGGCTGACACACGACGAGGCACTGGGAAAGAAGCTCTGGGAGCTACCTCTCTGTCCCCCTGAGCGAAGCGCACTACTGAGGCGGGACTTTTTTTCCGTGGTCAAGCAGCAGCGCAACTCAAACTACGAGGTGGCACTCACCCGTGGCGACGAGACCCCGATCTTTGTGGACTTCTGCCTGCGCCCCCTTACCGATACGCAGGGAAGGGTCAATGTCGTGCTGGCCGAGGGCTACGAGATCACGGGCCGAAAGCACCTGGAAAACGATCTCCTGGAGGCTCAGAGCCGTCTTCATGAGGCGCAGGCCGTGGCGCGAATCGGCTCCTGGGAGCTAGAGCTGGCAAGTAGTCAGGTGACGTGGTCCCCGGAGACCTTTCGGCTCTTCCACTTTGACCCGTCGCAGGGAGAGCCTGACTACGAAACCCACCTGAGCCGCCACCACCCCGACGATCAGCCACTCGTTACCGCTGCCATTCAGGATGCGATTCACCATGGCATCGCCTACGACTTGCAGCTTCGCATTGTCCTACCGAGTGGCGAGCTGCGCTGGCTCCAGTGCCTAGGACGGGCGGTTTATGGCAGTACGGGTGAGCTCCTGAAACTCGTCGGAACTTCGCAGGATATCACGGACTGGAAGCGTGCCGAGCTAGAGCGCGAGCGCCGTGAGCGTGCCCTCACGGAGGTGCTAGATGTCATGCCACACCTTGCGATTCTGGTAGACCCACGTGGTCGGGTGACCTACTACAACGGCCACTTCTACGACTTTACCGGAGTCGCCCGTCAGCGTTCTATCTTAGGAGTGAACTGGCGGCTGTGTCTTGTCAACGACGATCTGAAGCTTGTCATCAACGAGGTTCGCTCTCTCCCGACGCGCCGAGAGCCCTTTGAGTTCGAGGTGCGTATCCGTCGGCACGATGGCATGCTGCGCTGGCACTTGATGCGAGTGGTTCCCATCTTTGGGGGAGGGCAAGAAGTCGAGCGCTTTATCGTCACCGGCACCGATATCTCCGAGCGGCGCCATCAAGAAGAAGTGCTACACCGCGCCAACACCCGCCTTGAAGTGCTCGCCAATACGGATGCGCTCACCCGAGTCAGCAACCGTCACGCTTTGGATGAGCGCTTGGTGCTAGAGTGGGAAAAAGCCAAGCGAGAGGGCAGTCCGCTCTCCGCCGTTCTGTTGGATGTGGACTACTTCAAGTCCTTCAACGACACCTACGGCCATATCTGCGGCGATGTGATCTTGCAGCAGCTAGGTCAGCTCCTTCTGACCAACACCCGCAGCTCCGACCTTGCGGCCCGCTATGGTGGGGAGGAGTTTATGATTCTCCTTCCCAACACCGATGCTCCGGCGGCGGCTCGCTGGGCGGAGCGGCTGCGAAGCAGTATCGAGAGCCGTTCCTGGCCCAACCGCGCCATTACGGCAAGTTTTGGAGTCACCACCTGGAATGCAGGAATCCTAGCTGTCAATCAGGAAGTGCTGACACCCGCCGGACTGGTGAACGCTGCCGATGAGGCTCTCTACCGGGCGAAAGCCCGGCGCAACTGTGTCTGTACGTCGTTTTATGGGGAGACTTTGGAGAGCACGACGACCTCGATCTTAGGGTCGAGTGAGTCCGCCACTGAGCAGTAGCGACGCACCGCTAGCTCCGCTGCACGCTCAAGAGCCGCCAGATCTACCGGGCCGTGGGCGGTGAACGTGAGGGTAATGTGTGTGTAGGGAGCGGGAGTCGCCTCGACCCGAGTCCCTTCCGCCTCGATGGTCAGCCCGCGCACATCCTGCCGCTGTCGCGCGAGAATCAGCCCGAGGTCCAGCGCGCTACAGCCCGCGAGTGAGATCAAGAGAAGAGCCATCGGACGAAACCCCGGCCCTGAGTTCTCTCGCGTGGGCAGCGTCTCCGGGAAAATACTCGGATCGGGCAGGCGCTCCCGAATCTGCTGATCCAGCTCCGCCGACCCTGCCAGCCGCATCGTATTGCCCAGCACATCGGTCGCATCGTAGGCACATGGCCCCACGCGTGTGATCGAAACGTTCACAACACTCATAAAATAATCTCCAGCTCACCGAGCTCCGGGTGGCCATCGGCGAATAGGTCCGACGAGAGATAGCGGTCGCCGCGATCACAGAGGATGGTGACGATCAGGCCCGTTTGAAGCGCGCTCGCCACTTGCTGCGCCGCCCAGAGTGCGCCCGAGGCGGAGACTCCCGTGAAGACACCCGTGGTCGCCGCAAGCGTACGGGCTGTGGCCTCCGCGACACCTTGGTCAATATCAATCACCCGATCCACACGCTCGCGCTCAAAGATCTTGGGGAGATACTCCGGAGCCCAGCGGCGAATTCCGGGGATGCGCGAGCCGGGGGTCGGCTGGCAGCCGACGATTTGAATCTCTTCGTTCTGCTCTTTCAAGTAGCGTGAGACCCCCATGATCGTCCCCGTGGTGCCCATCGCGGAGACAAAGTGCGTGATCTGGTGCTCGGTGTCTGTCCAGATCTCCGGGCCGGTGGTCTCGTAGTGGGCGAGCCAGTTGTCGGGGTTGGCGAACTGGTTGAGCATTAAATACCGCCCTGGATGCTCTGCCATACGGGCATGGGCAAAGTCAATCGTCCCCTCCATCCCGCCTTCCGCCGGAGTCAGCACCACTTTCGCCCCCAGCGCACGCATGGTCTGCACCCGCTCCGCCGTACTGTTGGCGGGCATGACCAGCTCTAGTTTATAGCCCCGCGCCGCCGCGATCATCGCCAGCGCGATCCCCGTGTTTCCACTGGTCGGCTCGATCAGAGTCACGCCCGGTTTGAGCTCCCCGCGCTCCTCTGCCCGGCGTATCATCGAGAGCGCGGGCCGGTCTTTGACGCTACCGCCAGGATTATTGCCCTCCATCTTACCCAAGATCGGGACATTGGGATTGGGCGAGGGAAGCAGCACCAGTGGGGTGTTACCGATACGGTCAGTAAGAGTGGGTAGAGTCATGGCTTGATTGTACCTGCGACGAAAACTTTTTTTTTCTGATTTTTGAAGGTATGCTAAGACGCAAGGATCAGAAATATCATGAGACGAAAACTTTTATTTATGGGCGTTTTTGTGCTTTTAGCGGGCTGCTCCGGCGGATCGGGGACGCTTCAGACCAACTTGCCGACGGTGGCGCAGCTACGGGCAGTCCCACTGAGCTTAGATGTTCCTGGGGCGACATTAGTGGGGAGTACCAATGTCTGGCGTAACATGATGCCCACCGTCATACTTGCGGGTGAGCCTGCGCCTAAGACTGGCGTGATTGTCTCCTTTACCGCTCGTGCCAGTGACAATGCTCCCATTCCGGGGGGGCTGCGTGCAGAGAAGATCACCGTGACCAATGGCGATGAGGTCTGGGCCTCGACAGAGGTTGAGATCCGGAACGATGAGGCTACCTTTGGCGGCACGGTTCGAAATGGCCCCGAGTGGCCCATCGGCTCGGCGCTGGATGTCGTGATTGACTTCCGCGATAGCACAGGAGGCACCTACCAGCTCCGTGCCGTTGGCCAGGTTCTCCAAGGCGCGTACTAGCCGTATTTTGGTGTGGGTGGGTTGCTCTCCGGTACGCGTGTGACTAGGTAGGTTGCCGCCAGCATTCCAACAAGGCTCATGGCGATAAACATGGTGTCGAAGTTGTAGGTGTTGGCAAGCCAGCCACAGACCGCCGGGCTGACCGAGAGGGCAATCCCCGATGTCGCGGTCATGGCCGCCTGCGCCGTGCCGCGCTGGGCATCCGTCACACAGTCGTTGACATAGACCACGGCGAGTGTCCCCACAATCCCGTAGTTCAGCCCGTGGAGCGACTGGATCGCCATCACCATCGCCGGTGTCGTGGCGGCAGTGTAGAGCAGCAGGCGCACGGGCATCAGGCAGAACGCTAAGATCAGCGCAGGCTTCCGTCCGTTCTTGTCCGTCCACTTTCCCACCTGAGTCATCACCAGAACCTCACAGAGCACTCCCGCCGCAAACATCAGCGAGATCTGGCGCGGCATCGCCCCCAGATGCTTCATAAACAGCGAGAGATACGACGATGCCCCGTAGAGCGCGAACTGGTACAGAAAATACGCCACAAAAAAGTGCTTCAGTCCAATGGGAATCGCCGTTCGCCCCGCCGTCACCCGCCCGGCGGAGGAGCCCGAAGGGAGCTTCACATCGGGGACGAGGAGGGAGACGGCGGCGATAACAAAGAAGAGCAAGGGGCCGTAGGTGAAGACCGGCGCAAGGTCGGCGTGGCTCATGCCCGGATGTGCGGGGAGCAAAAAGCCGGTCGTGACCCCGATACAGATATAGCCGACACTTCCCCAGACACGGTACTTGGCATACGCCGCCCCGCCTTCACCTGCCCGCGCCAGCCGCCCGACCAACACGCCACCGACCGTATTTAAGTACTGAAGGCCACAGCCCCCTAGTGCGGTCAGCGCCAGAAATCCCCAGAAGCTGCCCGTGAAGCGAAAAAGCAAATAAGCCGTTCCTGCCAGCAGGCCCGCTGCCAGCATCAAGGGCCGCCGTGCATCGAGCTTGTCGGAGAGCTTGCCAAAGAGCGGCTGCAGCAGCACCGCAATCGCCGTCCCCAGTCCCGTGATCAGCCCGATCTGCGTCTTGTCCAGCCCCGAGGCGGAGTAGTACGGCGATGTAAACGGCTGCAAGAACCCAAACGAGCCTGTGATCAGAAAGAGGCACAGTGCCAAAGCAATTTTTCGCCAGCGGGGAACTATCACGGCAGGCTCGAACCCACAACCCACCCGGCCTCGTTCCTCGGCCACCCTCCCTCAGGGCAGGGAGGGTGGGAAAACCCCCTTCTAGCCCCCCCCTTCCCTCCCCCCCTGCCCTCGAAGAGGGAAGGGGGATGGGGGGATGGGCTCTGGGATGGGCTCTGGGATGGGTTCAAGAAACGAGATGGAGTCAGGAAGAGTTATCCCTTCTCCAGAATCGCATCGCCGACTCCAGAGGTGACTTTGATCTGTACAGTTCCGCCGCGCCCTAGAGTGCCGGTGAGAAGCCCGCCGGTGTCGCCGACGGAGCGGGGGCGGCGGGTGAGGTTGAAGTCGGTGCGGAACTTGCCCGTCTGAGCGCTGACCGTGGCATCGCCTTTGGTGTTTCCGGGAACCTTGAGCTGGACACTACCCACACTCGCCGACGCGCTCAGGCTCTGCTTTGGCGCGGACTTGAGCTGGGCGAGAATACTGCCCACCTGGGTCTGGATGGCGACTCGGTTGGCGGTATTGGTCTCCAGGTTCGCCCGCACCGAGCCGACTTTAAGGGTCGCCTGTAGGTCGTTGAAGGCACCTGTGACCTCCAGATCGCCCGTATCCAGCCCAATCACCGAGCCGCCCTTGATCTTCATGCTATCCAGCTTGACCAGCCCAAAGCCGCTCTTGATGGTCAGTGCTGCCGCCTCACCGGAGATCTGGGTAGGCCCGACCATGAGGCTACTGGAGAGCCGAAGGCCCGCAGGGACATGGACTTCAATCTCGACTTCCACCTCGGGAGAGTCCTCGATAAAGCGCTCACGCCGCAGGTGATCCGGGACGACATCATCGAGCACCAGGGTTCCGCCTTCATTGTTACAGGTGAGAGGGGTGTCTTTTAGGGTGAGCTGCGCCGTGTTTTTATCTTTCGCACGCACTGTCCGTATCGCCTTGATCTGGATCTCGTTCTTGCGATCCGTGTCAATGCGGATGGCTCCGACCACGCCCTTGATGGCGATCCCGCTGATCCCTTGAACCGGGAACTCCCACTTGTACTCCTTGCGCTCCTCAGTGATGGCATGGGCGGCAGTGGCAGTGAAGGCGATAAAAATAGCGGCTAGTGCGGTGATGACTTTCATGGTGAACTTCCCCTAGTGTACCAGAACGTGTGGGAGCAGAGCGGCTGTGACAGCTCCGATAATTGTTGCTAGTATATTAACGGTATCATTGCGCAGCCAGTTCACCCCACGCGCGGGATTTTCCTGTGGAATTTCACTCCAGCGCTTTTTCTGCTCATCCCACCACTGCGCCTGCACTGTCGCCCCGAGAAACGAGTCTGCGAGCGCCCCCAGAAATCCTCCCAGGGTGACAGCAAGCCATGTGGCATTAGCAAAGCCACCAATCAGGGCCGCTCCCGCAAACGCGGCCAGCGTCCCTAAAAACGAGATTGCTCCCGACTCACCGGGCTCCGCGAGGGCAAAGTTGGTGATGCGGCGTGGTTTGCCCCCGAAGAGCGAGCCGATCTCCGTGGCCCATGTATCCGCGTTGGCGGCGGCCAGTGCCCCCAGCATCGCCTCAGGCTGTCCCAGCACGGCGCAGAGAGCGGCAATGCCCCCATTGGCGAGAACCTGCCAGGCATCGCGCTGGCCAGATTTCTCAAACCCAAGGCTCTCTTTCTTGCGCTTGCCCAGCTTGGAGAGTGCCGTCGAGGTGCCAAAGAAGGCAAGCAGTGCCCCCGCAGCGAGCCAGCCCCCAAACGCAAGGTGGCAGAAGCCCACGCACGCCGCCGCGATCGCGCCCGAGGGCGTGAGCGCCTGCACGCGCCAGGCCAGAAAGCCCACCAGAGGCGCACCAAGCGCAGCGGCAAGGAGGGGAGTCATCGGCGGCTCACAAACCGTGAGGTGGTGATATAGAAACGCCAGGGAAGCTCAGCCCCTTTTGTGATCCCGATGCGCGTTGTCTGCGTCACTGCCTCAGGGGAGATTTCGCTGCCGCGGGCCAACCAGAACTCTCCTGTAGAATCGTAGAGTGTCATGCCGTTATGTGTCGCTTTATCAATTCCAAGTGATTTCGTCAGTTTTCCAGGGCCATTCCAGGCTCCTAGCTGGCTGTGGCAGGGTTCGACAGCACGAATCAGAACCGCTTCAGGCACATCCTCAGGCTGGCAGACCACATTGAGACAGTGGTGAATGCCGTAGTTAATGTGCACATAGGCAGTTCCGGGCGGGCCAAACATGGCTGCATTTGCCTTGCTCTTGCCTCGAAATGCATGGCAAGCAGGATCGTCTACGCAGTAGGCCTCGGTCTCGACAATGGTGAGTGCCCCGATCGGTGTGATGAGCACTTTCCCAAGAAGCCAGCGGGCAACTTCGATGGTGGGATGCAAGAAGTTCTCTGGGGTTAGTGGTGGGCGATCCATAAGATAATCAGTAGCGGAAGATCGGCGGCAAGAGCGTGGAGTAAGATCGCATCTCCTAAGGTTTTGGTGCGCTCCACGACCTCGCCGAGGGCAAAGCCAATCGCCATGATCCCCAGTACGGCGAGAGGCGCGACCCAGAGCGGCGCAATCAGGAAAATCGGGAGACTGTGCCACGCGCCGAAGAGGATCGCCGTGTAGAAGGGGCCACGCTTGCCTAGTACCCCGCGCCAGAAAAGCTCCTCGACGAGCGGGTTACCAATGAGAAAGTAGGGAAAGAGCCACCCAAAGCTGGCGGGAGTGATTCCAACTGTCGCTAGGCGCTCATTGAGCAGCTCGGTGGGCAGGAGCCACTTCCCCAAGAGCTGGTAGAGCCCCACAAGCACTATATTGCTGGCAAGCGCGACGCCGAGATGGACTCTGAGGGGCCACTTGGGCTTGAGCGAACACGCAAAGCCCTCTAAGCGCCAGGTTCCCCATAAGCAGACGCAGGCATAGAGGAGAAACGCCAGAAGCGCGGAGTGAAAGAGAAAAAGGCCCGCCGCGACGGCGGGCCAGGGAAGCAGCGCTAAGGCGAGGGCCTCAGAAGATCGCTTGTTCGGTGTCTTTGTCGAAGACATGGCAGTGGTCGGCATCAATGACGATGTCCAGGGGAGCGTTCTCTTTGGCGTTGGTGCTGGCATCCACAACGGAGACCAGCGCGTGGCCACCGAGGGAGATATAGAGATTCGAGGTCGCGCCCATCTGCTCGATAACTTCTACCTGCGCACGGACGACATTGGCGGCTGTCCCGGAGGTGAGTGCCTTGTCGTTGAGGTGCTCAGGGCGAACACCAAAGACCACTTCTTTTCCCACATAGGGCGCAAGGGCATTGGCTCGCTCTGAGCTCATGGCCACGGAGAATCCGCCACAGTCAATGACCGGGTGGTTGTTCTCCATCTTCACGGTGGCTCCCTTCACGAAGTTCATCGGGGGCATGCCGATAAAGCCCGCGACAAACATGTTGGCAGGGTGGCGGTAGATATTCTGCGGGGTGTCACACTGCTGGAGCAAGCCACCTTCCATCACGGCGATGCGCTGGCCCATGGTCATGGCCTCGACCTGGTCGTGGGTGACATAGATCGTGGTGACTTTGAGCTCGCGGTGTAAATTAATCAGCTCGAAGCGGGTCTGAACGCGGAGCTTGGCATCCAGGTTGGAGAGCGGCTCGTCCATGAGAAAGACTTCGGGGTCGCGGACAATGGCGCGGCCTAGCGCGACACGCTGGCGCTGACCGCCTGAGAGAGCCTTGGGCTTGCGATCTAAGTAGTCGGTGATATCGAGTTTTTTCGCCGCCGCCTGGATCTTGGCATCGATGCTGGCCTCAATCTCTTTATACTGCGGCGAGAACTTCTGCCAGATCGGGGGAAGCATGCGCAGGCGCAGTCCGAAAGCCATGTTGTCGTAGACACTCATGTGCGGGTAGAGGGCGTAGTTCTGGAAGACCATGGCGATATTGCGATCTCGCGGCGGAACGTCGTTGACCACGCGCTCCCCGATAAGAATCTCGCCACTGGTGACTTCTTCAAGCCCGGCGACCATGCGCATGGTCGTGGTCTTGCCACAGCCTGAGGGGCCGACGAGCACCATAAACTCTCCGTCTTGAATCTCCAGATTGAGATCCTTGACGGCATTGACTTCCTTCTTAGACTGTGCGTCCACGAAGGTCTTGTTTAAATTCCGAAGAATGACTTTTGCCATAATTGTCCTGCGAGGAGTATAACCTGGTTCGTCTACTTCGGCAACAAGGCTGCCACAGAGATTGGTGCACCAGGCTTTGCGAGCGGCGAAGCGCTCTGGGTGTCGTCGTAGAGGTGCGTGCTGCGGTAGGTCTTTCCATGCGGCTCCCGACGCACTTCCAGCGTCCGGGCGTTGATGTCCAGAATCCAGTACTCCGCAATCCCCGCCTCGGCGTAGACTTCAGACTTGAGCCCTAGGTCAAAGGCGAGTGTCGCATCGGAGATCTCCAGCACGAGCAAGACATCGCTCTCGCTAGGGTGCTCGACGTAGTCATCCGGCTCACCCGCCACCACGGAAATATCGGGCTCCGGTTCGCCATCCGTGGAAAGCCCGATAGGAAGCTGAGGGCGGATGGTAAAGCCTTCACCAAAGGCAAGAAGAAGAGCTTTGGTGGCTTTTGTGACAGCAATGCTGTGGGGAGGGTTCATGGGCATCTTGAGATAGATCTCTCCTCGAATAAGCTCAAGGCGTGGGGTTTCGCCGAAGAGTCCCATCTCCACGGCGTGGTGGTAGGTCTCGCGAGTCCAGTGCCAAGTTCGTGGGTCTTTGGTGGCGCTCATGAGGAAATTATACCGTCTATTTAGGGCTGCTATGTCTCTCGACGGGGCCACAGTGCGACGGCAAGACAGACAGTGGCGAGTGCGACTTGGGGGGCGATGCTCTTGACCTCGCGCCCGTGTGTGTGCGGCCCTTGGTGCGTCGGGAAGATCATGGCTTTCTTCGGGATCACACCAAGATGCATGGCGATATTCTCGGTGTCCGGCGAGACGGCTCCGATGGCTCCCAGGGTCTC
>Ga0315904_10004106_pt1 | contig 20982 bp, 18 predicted proteins | sample LakEriMetagenome_6_FD_203529 | JGI IMG/M metagenome (GOLD analysis project Ga0315904, IMG submission 203529) | Freshwater fungal communities from buoy surface, Lake Erie, Ohio, United States - Buoy 12 MA120 | ecosystem: Environmental > Aquatic > Freshwater > Lake | place: USA: Lake Erie, Ohio...
CTGGATGAAGCGTCGGAAGAAGAAGGCCCTCGCCCGCATCGCCGGCTGAGCCCAGGCCTGACCGATCCGAAAACGATACGAGCCCCGGCCCTCGCACCCGCGAGGGCCGGGGTTTTTTCATGCGCGGTGCGGCCGCCGCCGCAACTGGCGAATCCGGCGGTTTGACCCGTCGCCGACGGCGGTGTTAGGGTCGGATGCATGTCGGAACCCGACCAGTCCAACGGCTCGGCATCGCTCCCCGCACCACTGCCTGCCGGCGCCATCGACGACGCCACGGTGATCTCTCGCGGCGATTCGGCCGCATCGTGGAGCGGCACAGCCACTGGCCCGATCGCCGGCGGGCCGGCGACGACCGGCGAAATCGGCCGGATGCTCCACGGCACGATGCTCGGCCCCTACAGGCTCGACGAGTTCATCGGGGGCGGAGGCATGGGGGCGGTTTTCCGCGCGCTCGATACCACCCTCGACCGCACCGTGGCCGTGAAGGTGCTGGCCGGACGCCAGGCCGACGACGAGGAGATGCTCAAGCGGTTTCGGAACGAGGCCCAGTCGGCCGCGCGACTCGACCACGAGAACATCGGTCGCGTCCATGCCGTCGGCAGTGAGAACGGTTGGCACTTCATCGTCTTCGAGTTCATCGAGGGCACGAACCTGCGGGACGTGATTCGAACGGAGGGGCCATTCGATCTGGCCCGCACCGTTGACGTCGCGATTCAGGTGGCAGATGCGCTCGAGCACGCGTCGGAGCGGGACGTCGTGCATCGCGACATCAAGCCCTCGAACATCATGATCACGCCGACGGGCCGAGCCCGTATCGTCGACATGGGGCTGGCCCGACTGCCGCAGGTGACCGACGATCGAGACCTGACCGTGAGCGGCATGACGCTCGGCACATTCGACTACATCTCGCCCGAACAGGCTCGCGATCCACGGGCTGCCGACGTCCGCAGCGACCTCTACTCGCTGGGCTGCACGATCTTCTTCATGCTCACCGGCCGCCCGCCGTTTGCAGATGGCACGATGGTTCAGAAACTCCTGCAGCACCAGCAGCAGGCACCGCCGGCGCTCGATGAGATCCGCCCCGACGTGCCCCGACGATTTGCGGAGATCGTCACCCGGCTCATGGCGAAGGATCCTCTCGACCGCTACCAGAGACCGGCGGTGCTCGTCGCCGATCTGGCGGCGTTCGCGGACGAGCAGGGGTTGCACGTCGCCTCGCCTCGCCCGCTCGCCACCGCGGTCTCGGTGGCCGAGTCGCTCAGGGCTGGCCCGCTTCCGTGGCTCGTTTCGGTCGCCGGCCTGCTCACGGTGGTCGCGGCCATGTGGGCCGTGTCGGCGTGGGATCGGCGGGCGGCTGTGACAGCACCGCTCGTGCAATCGGGCGACGCGTCGGCGAACCTCATCACCGTGGTGACGGGTTCGCCCGAACCCGGCGAGGTGTCGTCGTTGGCAGAAGCCGTGCGGCGCATCGCGGATGGTGGCACCATCGAGCTGGCATACGACGGTGTGCGGCGCGAGGAGCCGTTTGGGATCGCGGGGCGACACATCACCATCCGGCCGGCTCTCGGGCGGCGTCCCGTGGTGGAGTTCAGTGCCATGCGAGCCTCGACGCCCCAAGGATCGCCAGTGGCCTGCGATGTGGGCGACGGCACGCTGGTCGTCCGCGGGTTGTCCCTGCGGCTTGCCGACCCGACCGACACCGCGGCGCGTGCGGTGCTCTTCGGCATCCGTTCCGGGAGGCTCACGTGCGATGATGTGACACTCGTCATGCCGGGAAACCCCGTGACTCCCAGGCCCGTGGCCGGGGAACTGCCCGCCTTCGTGACGGTGGCGTCGGAGCCGGGTAATCCGACTTCGAGCACGATTGTCCTCAACCGCACCCGGGGGGCCGGAGACGCCGTCTTTCTCGACGCACACGCCGCCGGCCCAGGCCGGGTGACGCTTCGCTGGCATGACGGGGCGTTCGTGTCGCCGCGGTGGTTTGTCGCCGCCCAAGGGACGCAGACGGAACCGCTCGACATCGACTGTGACCTCGACGGCATGGAAGTCGCCTGCGGGGCGGGTGTGATCTCGCTCGGTGACTCAGCGGAGCGGCCGGTGCCGGTGCGGCTCCGCATGCGGGCGGTGGACAGCCGGGTCGTCGTCGACGCCGGCCGGCCGTTCATCGAGCAGTATGGTGACGCCGACATCGACGCCTACCGGACGGCCTGCCAATGGATCGACCGCCGGAGCCGCTATGAAGGGGGCGGTGCCTTCCGTCGCATCGAGGCATCGACCGAGCGGATCGACGAACCGGTCCGAGACGTGGTCCCACCGCTGTTTCACCAGCAGGTTCCTGGCCCACGCCCCGACTCGGCCAGCTGGGCGGGTTCGGGCGGCTGACCCGTCGTGTGGCCCCGGCCTATCGCCCATCCGGCTGCTTGACGCTGCCGAAGCATCCTTGTCTAGTGGGAGAAATCATGCGGGGTGGCCACCGGGCCGCCCTGCGCCATGATCCCTCCGGAGTGCAGCGATGATCCGCGATTTTCGATATGCGTGCCTCGCGGTCCTTGGCCTGACGGTCGCAGCGGGTGGCCTGACCCGCGAAGCCTTTGCCATCAAGCAGTTTGCCGACGAGTTCAAGGCCATGTACGTCAAGGAGGGCACGCCGCTGGCGGCCGCCGTCGACGAGGCCAAGTGCAACGTCTGCCATCTGCCGGCGAGCAAGAAGGAGCGAAACGCCTACGGTCACGCTCTCGCGGAGCGGCTCGACAAAAAGGAAGACGCCAAGAACGTCGAGAAGATCAAGGCGGCGTTGCAGGAGGTCGCGGGCCTGTCGAGCGATCCGTCGAAGCCGGACGCACCGACCTTCGGCACGCTGATCCAGGAAGGCAAACTCCCGGGCGGCCCCGTGAAGTAAGACCGGCAGCACTGCGGGCGCCTTACGCGGTCTGCCCCAGGCCTTCGGGCTCGGCAGCCTCCAGGAGCAGATCCTCGAGGCTGCCGCAGCCGCGAACGGCCTCGGCGATGTCGGCCGCGACGAACACCCGCACCCGTTTCACCAGGTTGTCGAACTGCTCGTGGGCCAGGCTCCGGACGACGGGCGAGAGGTCCTCGAGTTTCCGCCACTGCCACGGGGCCTCGGCGGAGTGGTCGGCCCGCTCGCGGATCTGGAGCCGGAACTCCACCTCCCGCTCAGCCGGCGGGGCGTCGATGAGCAACGCATCCGGCTCGATCCGCCTGCCGGTGCGGGACGAGAGCGATGCGGCGAGCCGTTCGCAGGCGGCCACGACCTGCCCGTATGGCCGCCCCGCGAAGGCGGCGTGGACCTGCGGGCGATGCAGGGCGTCGAAGCTGGCCACACGTTTGTAGAGCCGTCGGCGTGCGCCAAACAGCCCGGCGACCAACGGGGCTGCGGAAGTGTCTGCGGCTGCCGCCGTGATCCACGACACGAACTGGTGATCATCCGTGCGGGCGAGGCTCTCGGGAGTGAGGGACGGCCGCACGATCCAGATGGCGCGCTGGAGCATGCCAGTCGCCGCCCGGACGGCGTGATGCCAGTAAACCTCGCTGAACATCACGTACCGCGCGAACACCATCAGCTCCGCGGCGGTCCGCCCCTTGTCGGCGATCGCAAGCCCATCGCCCCGCTCATCAAGGCAGAGATTGGCGAGCAGCCGGGGCTGGTCGAAGTTGCGACCGTAGGGCACGCCGGCGTGGAGGCTGTCGCGAGCCAGGTAGTCCATCTTGTCGACGTCGATGGGCCCGGAGAGGAGGGAATGGAGAATGCGGCCGGCCCGGTCGCGGGCGGAGCCCTCGATCAGTTCGGCGATCCGCGCGGGCGAGACGCCCCACTCCGATTCGAGCACGTCGGCGATGCCGCCCTCCGCCAGGATGCCTGCGACCAGCGACTCATGCCGCGGAACCTCGGGGAGCCCCATGTCTTCGATGGGGTGGCAGTAGGGCCAGTGGCCGATGTCGTGCACGAGGGCGGCGGCGATGAACGCCGACGCGTCGGCATCTGTGACGACATCGACGAATCGGGGCTCGGCCTGCAGCCGGCCGAGAAACTCGATCGCGAGGCGATACACGCCCAGCGAGTGCTCGAGCCGCGAGTGCACGGCCCCGGGGTACACCAGCGATACGAGCCCGAGCTGTGAGACGCGGGCGAGCCGCCGCATCTCGGCCGTATCGAGCAGCGACCGCACCCGCGGCGTGAGGGGGGCGGTGTCGCCCGGCGGGATCCGCACGCCAGATGACGTCGAATCGAGGGCCGCGAGTTCCGGGATGCTGGGGAACGACATGGGGCAGCGTCGGTTCAGAGCGGCGGCAGGCCGAGGAGCCACCGCAGGAGCGACGTGAACATCGCGTAGAGCGAGAAGTGGGCCACGGCGGAACCCCACTCAAGTTCGAAGGCGACCAGGGCCGCGAGGGCCCCGGCGACGACGAACATCGGAGCCAAGTAGACCCACTGCCACATCTCCGCGGTAGCCTCCGGTGGCAGCAGCCCCTTCACGCCCCAGAGCCCCGCGTAGACGGCCGCGCAGGCCAGCGACCTCAGTAGGAATGGCGTTCCCGTGAAGGGCTCGAGCTCCCGGTTGCGGACGGCGATGTAGCCGAGCATGGCACACGGCACAGCGATGAGGAACGCGGCGGCAAGCAGCAGCCAGGACGGGAGATCGGCGGGTTTGGCGAACAGACCCATGGCCCATGCCGCCGCCACGGCGGCGACCGCCGCGGCCCCGACCGCCGCGAACCGCATCGTCGAGATCGGCTTCTCGATCCGGCGGATCGGCGCCGTGGGTGCGCGGCCCGTGCCGCCCGACGTCGTCACCGGCGCCTCGGGCTCGTGGATCACCACGGCCTCGGCGGTCACCGCGGGGATCGTGATCGGTTTCTTGCACTTTGGGCAGGGCCCGGTCCGCCCGGCGAACTGGTCGCTCACGGAGAACCGCGACTGGCAGCTGGGGCAGATGACGGGAATGGCCATGGGGAAAACGTGCCGGGTGCGGGAAGGGGCAGAGGCGGCAGTGTCAGACGCCTCTCGGGCCGCGTCAAGTCGCTCCGCCGTCGATACACTGGCTTGGACGGACAGACCCCTGTCGACCCCACCCTGAGCGATGCCGCGCATGGCCGACGACAAGACCCGCGTGATGCCCCGGAAGGATGCCGCCCTCGCAGCCCCGCCATCGGCGGAGCCCAAGGTCGTGGACGGCCAGATCGTGTTCTTCTGTCCCGAAGGGCACCGGCTTGTCGTTCCGGTGGCGTTGGCCGGCAAGCACGGGAAGTGCAGCAAGTGCTCAGTCCCGCTCCAGATCCCGGACATTGGCCCAGCACCAGAACCCGTGGCGGTCGAGGCAGGCGGATCCCCTTCGCCCGCGGAGCCTGTCGTTTCCCCCGAGCCAGCCCCCGAGGAGGCCGACTGGACCTTCATTTCCGGAATCGGCCACCCGGCCGTCGGGTCGGGGGCCGCCCTCGATGCAGCCGCCTGGCAGGGACCAGCGGCGGGCTCGATGTTCGCGGGAGCCGAATCGAATCCGATGGCGATGCTCCTCGCGCGGCTTTGGGCGGAGCGCGATCATGGCGGCATCGTCGAGCTGCACCTGGTCGGCGGCGCGGTGCTCCTGCCGGAGGAGTTTTCGCCCCGCTGGTCGGGCGGCACGCACGGACTGTTCGCCAGCCAGGCTGCCGACGGCAGCGTCACGCTGACGGCCGTGGCGTGGGACACCGTGCAGCGGATCGTGGTGCGGCAACTCACCGCCGTGCCGGACGATATGTTCGACTGACAGGACGGTCTCCCGGTCGCTGCCGACGGCAGGATCAGCGGATGGCCGATCAGCCGATCTCGTCGATATCGCCCTCGGTGAGCATGCGAAACCCCTTGGCCGCCAGGGTCTCCATGCCCATCTCGGTGTTGTCCACCATCAGGGCGACGGCAGGTCGTTCGCGGGGCCTGACCATGATCGGATAGGCCTGGATGATGTTCACCTCTGCCTGGAGAAGCGCGGTGCAGATCCGCAGCAGCGGCTGATGATCGTCGGGAAGTTCCACGCCGAGCAGGTCGCTTTCGATGATCGCGAGGCCCGCCCGTTCGAGGATCTCGCGGCCCTGTTCGGGATGGCTCAGCAGAAAGCGGGCGAAGGCACATTCGCCCGAATCGTTGATCGACAGGGCCACGATCCGCACCCGGGATCCCTCGAACCGCCGCACGACCTCGAGCAACTGGCCCACGCGGTTTTCGAGAAACACGGTGAACTGACGGAGGGTCGGCCAGTTGCGGCCCCGCGAGGTCGCAAAGCCGATTCCAGCACCCTCGCCCGCGTCGCCGTGACTCACGATGTCGTCTCCGCTCGGTGATGTCGGCCCGCCCGCAGGGGGAGCGATGCCGTTTTGCGGCTCCGCCGCCCGGCAGGATAGAGTCTGGCCCACGCTGCGGTCAACGAACGGCCGGGGCGACCCTCGGCCCGAGGAGGTGGCGATGGCGGTGGTGCACGAGATGGAAATTCGCGTCCGGTATCAGGAAACCGACGGTCAACGGCGGGTGCACCACGCGAACTTCCTCACGTATTTCGAGATGGGCCGTACCGAGATGCTCCGGTCTCACGGCCACTCCTACCGTGACTTCGAAGATGCTGGCCTGTTCATGGTGGTGTCGGACGCCAGGCTGTCGTATCGGGCTCCGGCGGAGTACGACGACCTGCTCCTGCTGCGGACCAGGGTGGAGAAAATCGGGGCGGCCCACATCAAGCACGCCTACGAGGTGATCCGCGGTACGCAGATCATCGTCACCGGTGAGACGACGGTCGTCTGCGTTGACCCGCAGGGACAGGTCCGCCGGCTGCCAGACTGGATGCTCGGCTGAAAGCGTGCGCTGCGGCCCGTTTTGCCCAACACACGTTTGCCCCATTGACGGGATCGTGGCCGACATCCGCCTGCCTGTGCTAGCCTGCTGCGGCGTTTCCGCGGCGTCCGGTTGGCAGGACTCCGACCGCGCGGAAACGGGCTGGCAGGGATGGCGCGATGACGAAGGTGGGGCAGATCACGGTGGGGTCGCTGTTGCAGCGGCTCTCGGCGGCCGGTCGGCAGCGAGTGGCGACGCCAGCCGATGCGAGTGACCCTCAGGGTCTCGAACCGCTTACGGAACGACTCTCCAGGAACAAGGTCACCCGCGTGGCCCTCGCGTTTCTCGATGCCAACGCGGGGATGCACCTCAAGGACCTGCTCCTCGATGCCACGACCGACGATCGGCGGGCGACGATCGACGGCCACACCGTTTGGAACTTTGGATCGGACAGTTTCCTCGGCTTCGATCGGCATCCGCGGATCCACGAGGCGATCAGCGAGGCACTGCCGGCGTGGGGCGCCCACAACGGCGCGTCGCGGGCCTTCTCCAGTCCGGTGCTCGTGGACGAAGCCGAGGAGAAGCTGGCGGCGTGGCTGGGCGTGCCCGACACCTTCATCTATCCGAGCGTCACGCTGGCCAATGTCGGTCTGCTACCAGCGATCACCCAGCCCGGCGACCTGCTCGTCGTCGATCGCGAGTCGCACGACAGCGTGCACCAGGGCGCGAGGCTCGCCGCCGCGGCTGGAGCCCGCGTGGTGGAACTCACGTCGCCCGACCCGCGGCTCCTGGAGCGGGTGGTCTCCCAGGCCGGCAGCCATGCGGGCCTCGTGCTGGCGATCGATGGCGTCTACAGCATGTCGGGCCGCACGCCGCCGCTCGCCGAACTCGACGCCACCGTTCGCAGGCTGGGCGGGATCATGTATGTCGATGATGCCCACGGCACCGGCGTGGTCGGTCCCCGCGGCCGTGGGGCGGCGGCCGAAGCCCTCGGCACGCTCGACAACGTGCTCATGGTGGGGTCGCTGTCGAAGGCCTTCTCGTGCCTTGGCGGCTTCGTCACCTGCACGCCCGAGTTGAAGACGATCCTCAAGATCCGCTCCAGCACGTTCATCTTCGGCGGCCCCGTGCCGCCGCCCTACCTGGCCGCCATCAGCGCCGTCTGCGACATCATCATGTCGCCGGAGTACGACGAGATCCTGGCCGCGCTCCACGAGCGGATCCGGCGGTTCACGACCGGCCTCGACGCGATCGGCATCGAGCATCACGGCGGCGATTCCGCGATCATTTCGCTGGTCGTCGGCGACATGGAGAAAACGTTCGCCGCAGGCCGACAGCTCTTCGATCGCGGCTACTACGCCCAGTCGGCCACGTACCCTGCCGTACCAATCCACGGCGGCCTGCTCCGCGTGCAGGTCAACGCCATCCACCCGCTGGAGGCGATCGACGGGCTCTTGAACGCCATCGAGGACGTCTGGAAGCAGGCCCGGCTGCCCCGGCGGCGGGCGGCGGCGACGCCCTGAGTTTACGGGTCGCACGTGATTCTCGCGCGACGTCGCGGCACCGCAGCCGGCAGGTTGCTCCGCACGGTGGTGCGGGGTATCAACCTGCACAAGCGTCCCGCGGTGGTTCCACGCACCACGCAAGGCCCCACGCGTTACGGCGTGGGAATGATCTTGGGCCGATTATGACCACACCCCACGCCTTACGGCGTTGGGCTTTCACGGACAGTGGTGGCCGCACGTACAAGCCGAAGGCCGTAAGGCCTCGGGCGAATCACGCTGGACGCAGTATCAACTGGCGGTCGCCCCGCTCCTTACGGCGTTGGGAAGAATCTTGGGCCGATCCTGACCACACCCCACGCCTTACGGCGTTGGGCTTTCACGGACAGTGGTGGCCGCACGTACAAGCCGAAGGCCGTAAGGCCTCGGGCGAATCACGCTGGACGCAGTATCAACTGGCGGTTCGCCCCGCTCCTTACGGCGTTGGGAAGAATCTTGGGCCGATCCTGACCACACCCCACGCCTTACGGCGTTGGGCTTGTATGGGAGATGCGCGAGCCGGCCGGCTGCGGTGGCGAGACGACTTTTGCGATTCAAAAGCCCTCTATCAGTCGCCCCCCGGCTCCTCGAGCCGCGGCTGGCGACGGAGGAATGCATCGCGGATCCGTGGCGGGAGCGATCGCGCGGCTCTGGCCGCGATCGCCGTGCGCCGTGGAAACCAGATCTCGGCCTGGCCGCGTTCGATGCCGCGAAGGATGCGGGCCGCGGCCTCGGCGGCTGGCATGACGCCACCGGCGGCCCGCTCGGCGTTGGTGATCATCGGCGTGTCGATCACGCCCGGCAGGGCGGTCGTCACCCGCACGCCCTCGCCTGCCGCGTCGAGCCGCAGGCTTTCCAGGAACGCCACCACCGCGGCCTTGCTTGCACAGTAGGCCGCGTTGCCCGGCAGCCCGACAACCCCCGCGATGCTGGCGATTCCACAGAACCAGCCCCGATGTCGGCCGAGCATCCCAGGCAACACGGCGGCCGCCAGATGGATGCAGCCCTTCACGTTGACATCGATCACCTTCGCCGCGATCGCGGCGTCGAGTGGCCACGACGTTCGGTGGATGCCGGCGGAGGCCACGGCGACCGCACACGCCCCGAGCCGCCGCTCGAGAGACTCAGCCGCCGCGGCCAGCGCGGCGGCGTCGGCGACGTCGCAGGCCGCCTCCTCCGCCGTGCCACCATGGCTGCGGATGGCCGCCACGGTCGCCGCGAGCGGCTCCTGGCGGCGGGCGATCAGGCCGACGCGTGCCCCCGCGGTGCCGAGGGCTTCTCCCATGGCCCGGCCGATGCCGCTCGATCCGCCCGTCACGATCACCGATTTGCCGCGCCAGAAGGTTTCCGAAATCATGCTCGCGGGCTCGCCGAGGGTGTCGGGCCATCTGACGGAGTTGGCCATGGAAATGCAACCGGGCGTGGAGCGGGTGCTGGTGCCCGTGCACGGCCACGTGGTCGCGGCCGATGTGCACCTTCGCGACGACCCGCGCCCCCCCGTGGTGTTCCTGCACGGCATCCTCACAACGGTCGCGGTCGCGGCCGAACTCTTTGACCACCCTCAGAACGAGTCGTGGATCGCCCTCAGCCTGCCAGGGCATTCCCCGGGCCACCTCGCGGCCGGCACGCGGCCCGAAACGATCGACGCCCGTCTGTTCGCCGATCTCGCGGAGGCGGCGCTCGCTGCCGTGGTGGGCATGCGACCAGTGATCGTAGTCGGCTGGTCAACCGGGGGGTTTGCGGCGCTCGCGCTCGCCGCGCGGCATCCACAACGGGTTGCGGCAGTGGCGAGCCTCGCCGGTTTCGCGAAGGGATCCCGGATGACCGGTTCGATTGCGTGGCTGGCGTGGCTGGCCCGGGGAGCGATCGGGGCGGCGGCGCTCCGGAGTGGGCTCTGGCTGGCCGGCCGGCTTCCGTGGCTGCATCACGCAATCGTCCGGTCGTGCGCCGCCGATCGCCGGGCGGCACTCGCGGTGTCGAGCGATCAGCTTGGCGGCCTGCACCAGGAGTTTGCCAGCCACGACCCGGTGGATCTGACGGTGGTGCTCGCGGCCCTCGCCACGCTCGATATCGACAGGTGGCTCGGCGACATTCGCTGCCCTGTCTGGATCGCCGCCGGTGGTCGCGATCCGCTCGTGCCGCTCGCCGAGGCCCGGAGCCTCGCCGCGGGCATTCGGGACGCCAAGCTCACCGTGTATGACACCGCTGGCCATCTTTTTTTTAGCGAGTGGCCGAGTGTCCGCGGCGATTTCGCCTCCTGGCGGGCCGACGTCGCTGATGCCCGCCGCTGATGCCCGCCGCTGATGCGCTGTTCCTCGTCGGGGAGGCTACATTGACGACATCGATGACCGCGGCATGTGGCGCCCGTCGTTCGACTCTCCTGCTGTCATGATCCGGTCCGCCATGATCCAGTCAGCTGCTCCGGACGTGCTCGACGCCTGCGTGATCGGCGCCGGTGGCAGCGGTCTCGCCGCAGCCAAGGCCCTCCACGACCGCGGGCTCGTCTTCGACTGCTTCGAACGGGGATCCGCGGTCGGCGGGCTCTGGCGATACGACAACGACAACGGCATGTCGGCGATCTACAAGTCGCTGCAGATCAACACGTCGCGAGACATGACGTCGTTCGCCGATTTTCCGATGCCGGCGGACTACCCCGACTTCCCACGCCACGAGCAGATTCACGACTACCTGGAGCGTTACGTCGATCGATTCGGCTTCCGCGACCGGATCCGCTTCCGGACGAAGGTGGAGCGGGTCGAGCCCCAAGCCGGCGGCATCTTCGCCGTGACATTTCGCACCGCGGACGGCGTTGAGGAGAGTCGCCGCTACCGTCACGTGCTCGTCGCCAGCGGCCACCACTGGCTGCCTCGCATGCCGGAGTTTCGCGGCTCCTTTGCGGGCCGGATCCTCCACTCCCACGACTACCGAGTTCCCGAGGCGTTTGCGGGCAAGCGCGTGCTCGTGGTGGGGATGGGCAACTCCGGCTGCGACATCGCCTGCGATCTCGCGCGGGTCGCCGACCGCACGTTCCTCTCGACCCGCCGCGGCGCCCACGTGATCCCGAAGTATCTCTTCGGCGTGCCGCTCGACACCGTCTGCCCCGAGTTCGTCTGGCGGTTCGCGCCGATGTGGCTCTTTCGGCGGGCCTTTCAGGCCGTGGTGTGGATGAATCGCGGAACGCTGGCGCTCTACGGTCTGCCGCGGCCAAGTCACGCCGTGCTCCAGGAACACCCCACGATTTCCAGCGACCTGCCCAGCCTCGTCCGCGAGCAGCGGGTGATCATGAAGCCCGACATCGACCGCCTCGACGGCGATGCCGTGGTGTTCGCTGACGGGAGCCGCGAACCCTGCGACGCGATCGTGCTCGCCACCGGCTATCAGGTTTCGTTTCCGTTTCTCGATCGCGAGGTGTTCACGGCCGACGACAACCGCGTGCGACTCTACCGGCACGTCGTCCATCCGCAGGTGCCGGGGCTGTTCTTCATCGGCCTCATCCAGCCCTGGGGAGCGATCTTTCCGCTTGCCGAGGTGCAGGGGGCATGGGTTGGCGACCTGGTCGAGGGCCGCTGCACGCTTCCCGACCACGAGACGATGCTCCAGACGATCGACGACGACGTCGCCGCGATCCGCCGCCGCTACGTGTCGTCGCCGCGGCACACGATCCAGGTCGATTTCCACGCCTACCGGGCTCTTCTCCGCCGGGAGCGGCGGAACGGCAGGCGGCGGGCCGCCATCGCATGAATGCCGACGCGGTGGACCCGCCGGCGCGGATCGCGATCACGGGGAGCACCGGCGTCTACGGCAGATCGATGATTGCCGCAGTTCGTCGTCGGCTGCCCGAGGCGCGAATCCTGGGCATCGACCTCCGGCCAGCCGACGGTGATCGTCCCGACGACTTTCACCAGGGCGATATTGCCGACCCGCGGCTGGTAGAGGCGGTCGGCCGCTTCGAGCCCGACACGATCGTGCACCTCGCCTACGCCGTGCAGCCCGGGCGTGACGCTGCCGCCCTTCGGGCCACGAACGTCGATGGCACCTGCGCGGTGCTCGACGTGGCAGCGACGGTGCGGCCGCGACGTCTGCTCGTCGCATCCAGCGCGACCGTCTACGGCGCCTGGCCCGACAACCCGCCGGCCTGCGACGAAACGACGCCCATCCGTCCGCTCCCTGGCTATTACTACTCGGCGCATAAGGGAATCGTCGAGCGGATGGTGCGGGAGTTCGCGGAGGCGAGTCCGCAGACCGCGGTGAGCTGGACGCGGCCGGCGATCGTGGTCGGCCGAGGCGTGCAAAACTTTCTCGCCGACTACTTTCTCGGCGTCCCGTTCCTCTGCCTGCCCGACGGCCGCGACACGCCGCTGCAGTTCGTGCACCGCGACGACCTCGCCCGCGCCACGCTCGCGATCCTGCTCGCGTCGGCCCGCGGACCATTCAACGTGGCGCCAGACGACGCGATGACGCACCGCGAAATCGCCCGGGCCTTGGGGGTGCCCGCGATACCGATGCCCTATGCGGTGATGGCCGGGATTGGCCGGCTGTGGTGGACGCTGCGACTCCCGTGGCTGGCCACACCTCCGGGCCTGGTCGGCTACGTCCGACACCCGTGGGTGATGACGGCGGCGCGGCTTCGCGACGAACTCGACTTCGCCTTCGACTACTCGTCCGCTGCGGCATTCGCGGAGTTGGTCGCCGGCGATGACCAGCGGGCTGGATAGTCGTTCTCAGCGAGCACCTCGCCGAGATCGGTGGCAATCCGGCGGCGGAGCCTGTCGTCGAGTGGCAGGTCGTTGCGGCGGTAGCCACGCTCGGCCTCGAGGTGTTGCCGCCAGTGGGGCTCGGCCTCCGCGCAGCCCGGCCACCTAAAGTGGTCGTAGATCCCGCGGAGGACTGCGATCGGATCGGCCACGAGGTCTTCGTACCTCGCCTGGTAGCGATGGGCTGAAGGAATCGTCTCCCAGGTGGCCGTCAGCCGCCGCTGCATCCGCAGGATCGAGGCGAACACGCGGTCCTCGAGGTCGGTGCCTCGCGGCCATTGAAGGCCATGGTCCTCGGCGATTCGCTGCCAGAAGTGGAGGCAGGACGGCACCAGTTCGTGCGGGTCGCGGACGAGGTGGATGAAGTCAGCCGCGGGAAACACCTCGCGAATCAGCGGCACGCGATAGGTGTGAAGCGGGTTCTTGAGGACGAGCCGGCCAGGATGCTCGAACTGGATCGCCCGCAGGAACCCGGTCCAGGCGGTGATCCAGCGGTCGCGGGTCGCCTTCGGCAGCGACTCGAGCGTCTCGTAGTCGGCATCGGGGGGCGGATCATTGGGAAACGCGACGGTCCACCACGGGCTCGGCAGGCCGAGGTTGCAGAGCGCGAGCTCGTCCTCCTGGGGCCGCGCGAACCCCAGCCGCATCGCATCCATCGGCCGCCGCTCGGGGAGCAGGAATCCGAGCCGCTCGATCGCGAACTGTTCGGAGAGCACGAGGTGGCTCGGCGCGGCGCACTGGATCGTGCTCGGGGCGACCAATCTCGGATCGCGGGCGAGCAGCTCGTGGAGGAGCGTGGTGCCGCTCCGCCAGTGGCCGAGAATCACGATCGGGTCGTGCTCGATCCTCGCGGTCCGCAGGCCTCGGGCCCAGAACGCCTGCTGAATCGCCGCGAGCAGCTCGCTGCCGAGGCTGGCTGCCGTGATGCCGAGAACGCGGGGGATCCGCGAGGGCGACACGCGAAACCCGTGCCGCGCGAGCACGCAGACCCAGGACCGGAAGCGGATGCCTGTCCACATCGACAGCGTGAACCCGGGGCGGTGCCTCATGGCTCCCGCACCTCGATCTCGATCCGCCCGCTGCCCGGCAGCGACTCCACGCACCGCGGGCCGATGAGCCGCGAGGGCGTGAAGAAGCCGCCCGGGCCGTCGCGGTCGAGGAGGTGCTCCACGGCGAGCAGCACGCCGGCGGCGGTGACGTCGTAGACGTTCGCCGTGCGGAGTCGCCCGACGGCGACGCGACCTGCCGCATCGCGGGCCTCGCCCCAGACCCACGTGGGTGACGCGGCCCGCGCCTCCCGCTCCGGCCCGGCGATCCCGCCGACGAGGGCCTGCAGCCATCGCTGCAAGACGGGTACGCCCAGGATCGTGCGCACGGGATGGAAGCCGCGCATCGCCACGGCAGCCGCCCACGGGAGCGGAACGTAGACCTCGATGGTGGGGATGCCGGTCGAGGCGTAGGCTGTGGCGACGTCGCCCCACGGAATCGCGACCGCGTGCTTCGGGCCGCGGCCGAAGTCGATCGTTCGTGTGAGCGAACCGAGCGGGATGGTCTCGATCCGTCCCGCCCGCCGCACCCTCCCACCTCTGGGCAGCCCCTCGATCGTGGTCTTCGCCGTGCCGGCCGACATGCCCCCGGCCGTTTCGAATCCGAGGGCGAGGCACGTTGCGGCGGGCAGGGCCTCGGCGAGCGTGGCCGCGATGCAGTCGGTGGGGATCACGTCGAAGCCGACACCGGGGCAGAGCACCATCCCCTTCGATCTCGCTTCCGCGTCGCGCCTCTGGGCGGCCTCGAACACGTCGATCTCGCCGGTGATATCAACGTAGTCGGCTCCGGCTGCGAGGCAGGCATCGACCATCGGGCGGCTCGTGGCGGAGAACGGTCCTGCACAGTGGGCGACGACGCGGCAGTCGGCGATCGCTTCGCGGAGGGGCGTGGGGTCACGGAGATCGACCACGCGGCTGGGCAGACCGTGGCGGGCGGCGAGGGCCTCGACCTCCTGGCTCCGGCCGGCGAGGATCGGTCGCAGGCCGCGGGCGACCGCGAGGTCGGTCACGAGCCGGCCGGTGTAGCCGGTCGCGCCGTAGATCATCCACGTTCGCGCCGCATCGGCCATCGGCCTCGCATCTCCAGGGGGCCGTGGCTAGCGAGGCTCCTCGCTTGCGACGCGGCCGTCGATCACGACGGCGGTGCAGTGCGAGGTGTATTCGAAGGGATCGCCGTCGAACACCGCCACGTCGCCGTCGAGGCCCGGCCGCAGGCTTCCCACACGATCGGCCACGCCGAGGATCGCGGCCGCGTCGCTGGTGATCGTCGCCAGGGCCTGCTCGGTCGTGAGGCCGTTGGCGGCCGCGATCGCCGCCTCGAACAGGGCCACCCGCGTCTTGGGCACGTAGCCCTCGAAACCGCTCTGCATCGCCACGGGGATCCCCTTGGCCCGCAGCGTGGCGGCGGTCTCGAAGCTGATGTTCTCCGTCTCGCCGGTGCCGCCTCGCCGCATCGATGGATGGATGATCACCGGCACGCTGGCCGCCTTGATGCGGTCGGCCACGAGGTAGGCCTCGGCAGCCGAGTCGAGGACGATCCTGATGCCAAACTCCTTCGCGATTCGCAGGGCGGCGTCGATGTCGGTGGCGCGGTTGACCGTAACGAGGAGCGGCAGCTTGCCGCGAAGCACATCGGCGAACACCTCACGGCGGAGGTCTCGGTCGGGACGCTTCTCGGCATCGCCGAGGCCGAGCTTTCGCAGGTAGTCCTGCGTCTTCACGAACTCGCCCCGCAGCATCGCCACCGCCTTGCTCCGCGTGCCGGGCGACTTCTTCTCGTCGCCTGGCCGGGCGTCGTCGCCGAGCGTCACGGCGACCATCGCCGCCGGCACGATCACGGCGTCGTCCACCGTCTCGCCGATGGTCTTCACGATCATCGTCTGCCCTGAGACCAGCGCGCCGGGCGCGTGGCCGGTGTGGATCGTGGTGATGCCGAAGCCGCGAACCCACTCGATGAGTCGTTCCCGAGGGTTGTAGGAATCGATCGCTCGCAGCTCCGGCTGGATCGGCTCGCCCTTGTCGAGCTGGTCCTGATCCTGGTCTTGGTTGAGATAGCCGGTCAGGCCGACCGCGGTGTGGGCGTCGATCAGTCCCGGCGTGACGATCTTCCCGCGCACCACGCGGGCGGCCGGCGGCACGGGGATGTCGAGGGCCGAGCCGACGAGCGTGATCCTGCCCCCGTCGATCACGACCACGCCCTTCTCGATCGGCGGACCGGCCATCGTGTGGACGACATCGCCGTATATCGCCACGAGCGGCGCAGGTTCCGCATCCGCAACGGGAGCCGCGGCCACGGCGAGAGCCGTCAGGGCATGGCATAGGACGAAGGCCAGGGCGTGGGGACAGGCTCGCATCACTTCGTCTCCGAAAGCCGTTCGTCGGTGCAGCAGCCGTGGGCCTTCTGATCGCGGCCGGCCCCGTAGCCTCCGACGGCAAAGAGGCGGTCGTCGGGATCGGCGCGGTCGAACACCTTCCGCCCTTCGACCCAGGTCTCGAGCACCTTGGTCTGCACCGAAAGCGGATCGCCCGACAGCACGACGAGGTCGGCGTCTTTGCCGACATCGAGTGAGCCGATCCTGGCGTCGAGTTCGAGCATCCTCGCGCCAGCCAGCGTGACCGCCTCAAGGGCCTTCTCCCGGCTCATGCCCGCACGCACCGCCAGCGCGGCCGCTCGCAGGAAGAGCCGCGAGTCGGTGACGGGATCATCGGTATGGATCGCCACCGGCGCCCCCGCCTTCTCGAGCACCGCCCCAGTGGCCAGCGACAGGTCCATCGCCTCGATCTTGCCGCCTGGGCTGTCCACCACGATCACAGAACACGGAGCCTTGGCCTTGGCCAGTTGATCGGCCACCTTCCACGCCTCGCTGACGTGGTGGAGCACCACCTTGAAGCCAAACTCGTCGCGGAGTCGCAGCACCGTCATGATGTCGTCGGCCCGATGGCAGTGATGGTGGACCACGATGCGGCCGTCGAGCACGTCGAGCAGGCCCTCCATCTCCAGGTCGCGGTCCGGCAGTTTCGCCGCGTCGCCTTTCGCCTCGGCCACCTTGCGGCGGTAGTCCTGCGCCTTCAGAAACCTCTGCCGCACCAGCGCCGCCGACTTCGACCGCGTGCCGGGGAACGGCGCATCCCTCTGCGAGTTGGTGCCGTTGGCCATCTTGATCCCGCCGAGCGGCTTTCCGGCCGCGTCGCGGATCACGAAGTCGTCGATCGTCGAGGCCTTTCGCAGCTTCGCGTAGATCGTCTGGCCCGAGAGGAGGTGGCCCGAGCCGGGCATGATGTTGAGCGTGGTGAGGCCGCCGGCCCGGGCCTTCCAGAACCCGGAATCGCGGACGTTGATCGAGTCGAGGATTCGCACGTCGGGCTGGATCGGTCCGCTGGCGTCGCCCCCCCAGCCGCCGCCCACGTGGCTGTGGGTGTCGACGAGGCCGGGCATGATCACCCGGCCGGTGCAGTCGATCGTCTCGGCGTTCGGAGGAATCGCCGTGGTGGCCTTAGGGCCGATCGCGGCGATCGTGCCGCCGACGACCACGACGGTGCCGGGAGCGATCGGCAGGCCGGAGACTGGCAGCAGTAGTGCGTTGGTGAAGGCGATCGGTCGTTCCTGGGCGATGGCGGGCAGGCCGCCGCCCAGGCAGACCCCAAGCAGGCAGAGAAGAGTGACGATTCGTGTTTTCATGATTGATGAGTCTACCAGCCTGCCATGATCGCCGACGCTCCCCGCTGAAAGCCGACTGGCCGTAAGGCCGCGGGCGCCCCTCACGTTTGACTGGGCTTCATACCGACCGGCCGTAAGGCCGCGGGCGCCCCTCACGTTTGGCTGGGCTTCATACCGACTGGCCGTAAGGCCGCGGGCTTGTGGTGGGGCGCCGCTCGGGGCTGCCCATGCCCCGTCGCCGGACGTTCACTGCGGCCTTCGTGGCCTCCGCTCACTCGATGCTGACTTCGCTCCGCCATCCATGGCTGCGCTCGTCAGCAACGCCGGCTCGCGGGGCACGGGCAGCCCCGAGCTCCGTCCGCGCGTTACGCCATACGGTTCCTCAACTCCTTCCACGCTTCTCGTCGCACAGCCCCGTGCTCCGTCCACGCTTCTCGTAGCACAGGTTTTCAACCTGTGCCTGTCCTCGTCGCGTTCAACGATCCACGGTCAGCCTAAGAAAATGCGTGGCGCAGCTGATGCACGGGTCGTAGTCGCGGATCACCCGCTCGCAGGCCAGCGTGGCGGCTGCGTCGTCGAGACCGAGCACGCCCGGCAGCATCGCCTTGAGATCGGCCTCGATCATTGCCTGATTCTGCGAGGTCGGCGGTACGATCGCGGCGCCGGCGATCAGCCCGTCGTCGCCGATCTCGTAGCGGTGCCAGAGCAGGCCACGGGGCGCCTCTGTCGCATGGCAGGCTGCGTTGGCCCGCGGCACGAACTCGATCCGATACGGCGAGATGTCGGCCACCGCATCCCGAGCGATCGCGAGGGCATCCTCGCAGGCGGCGACGATCTCGATCGCCCGCGCCACGATGCTCTGCGATGAGATGCGAAGCGGCAAATCGAGGCCGCTCATGTCCGCCGCCAGACGCGCCGCCGGCGGCAGCCGGTCGTGGCCGAGGTTGACCCGCGCGAGCGGGCCCACCAGATACGGTTTCTCCTCCGGCAGCATCACGCTCTGCAACGCCGTGCTCCACGGCACTTGTCGCTCGGAAAAGTGCTGCTCGTAGTCGGCGACGTCGATGTCGAGGCCGCTCGTCGAGACGATCCGTCCCTCGTCCATCGGATAGCCCACGGCGGGCCGGAGGCAGACGCCGTCGTAGTCGCGAGACACGCCCGGAAAATCGAACCGGCTCACCTCCGCGACCAGATCGATCGCGGCGACGAGCGCCCATTCGAGGTCGGGTACGAGCCCGCGGAGGTCGGCCGCCGCCGGGGCGCGATAGAACCCGCCGACCGTGACGTTGACTGGGTGGACGGCGCGGCCCCCCACCACGTCCATGATCCGGCTGCCGATCGCCTTGAGCCGCAGGCCGCGGTGTACGAGGTCTGGATGCGTGGCCGCAAGGGCGAAGCCGCTCTCCACGCCCATGAAATCCGGCGCATGGAGGAGGTGCACGTGGAGGGCGTGGCTCTGGATCCATTCGCCGCAGTAGAGCAGCCGTCGGAGCCGGCGGATGTCGGCCGTGACCTCCACGCCAAGGGCCTTTTCCAGAGCTTCGCACGCCGTCAGTTGGTAGGCCACCGGACAGATGCCGCAGATCCGCGCCACGATATCGGGCACCTCGCGGATCTCGCGACCGCGGACGAGCTTCTCGAAGAACCGGGGCGGCTCGTAGATCGAAAACTCGGCGATCTCGACGTGCCCGTTGGCAACGCGGACTTTGAGCGAGCCCTCTCCTTCGACACGGGCGAGCGACTTCACCTGAAACCGACGAACCTCGCTCATTCGCTCGCCTCCAGCCGATCGCTCTCCGCGCGAAATGCCGGAGCCGCCGCATTGAACGACCGTACGAGCCGCACGAGCGAGTCACGCGGCGTGCCCTGCCGCTCGTAGAAGCCGGTCAGGCTCACCAGGTTTGGCGATTCGCTCGGGCCGAAGCAGCCGAAGCACTCGCGGTCGTGGGCTGGGCAGATCGCGCCGCAGCCGGCCTGCGTCACGGGGCCGAGGCAGGGAATCCCCTTCGCCACGGCCACGCACACGAGCCCGCGGGACTTGCACTCGACGCACACCGAGTGGCCCGGCACGTGCGGCTTCCGGCCGAGGAGCACGGCGGTGAGCAGGTCGAGCAGTTGCCCGCGATCGATCGGACAGCCGCGGAGCTCGAAATCGACCGGCACGTGGTCGGCGATGGCGGTGCTGGTGGCCAGCGCCGAGATGGTCTCGGGCGTGGCGTAGATGGCCGCGCGGAAGTCGTCGATCCGACCCCAGTTTCGCAGGGCCTGGATGCCGCCGGCAGTCGCGCAGGCCCCGATCGTGACCAGGAACCGGCACTGGCGGCGGACCTCGCGGATCCGCGCCTCGTCCTCCGCCGTGGTGATCGAGCCCTCGACGAGCCCCACGTCGTATGGCCCCGGCACGACCCGCGAACTCGCCTCGAGGAAGTGGTCGATCTCGACCCTGCCGGCGAGTTCCAGGAGCCGATCCTGTGCATCGAGGAGTTGCAGCTGGCAGCCGTCACACGACGCGAACTTGAACACGGCGAGTCTGGGTTTGGCGTTCACAGCTGCGGCACTCTCATCAGGCCCGCGATGCGATCGTAGCGCAGCACGGGGCCGTCGCGGCAGACGAAGTGCGGGCCAAACTGGCAGAGGCCGCAGTGGGCCACGGCACAGGACATGTTTCGCTCGAGCGATAGATAGACCTGCTCAGGGGACACACCACGCGGCATCGCCGCCTCCGCCACCCCCACCATCATCGCATCAGGGCCGCAGCAGAGGATCGTGGTGGCCGACGGGTCGAGCGGGAGGTCGTCGAGCAGGTGGGTGACGAGGCCGACGCGGCCATGCCATGCGACATCGCCTTCATCGACCACGGTGTGGACGTCGATGCCGGCAGCCCGCCAGCGAGCGTAGTCGGATGCGTACAACAGGCCAGCGGGCCGCTTCGCCCCGTGGACAACGATGGTCCGCCCGCCGTCCTTCCGCCTCGCAAGCTGCTCGATCGCGGCCCGCTGTGAGGCGAGCCCCAGACCGCCAGCCACGATGACGATGTCGCGGCCGCCAGCCGCAGCGACCGGCCAGGGCGTGCCGAAGGGGCCGCGGATGAACAGGTGGTCGCGGACGGCCAGCCGCGTGAGCGCATCGGTCACGTTGCCGACCGCGCGGACGGTGTGGGCGA
>Ga0315904_10004108_pt1 | contig 20980 bp, 20 predicted proteins | sample LakEriMetagenome_6_FD_203529 | JGI IMG/M metagenome (GOLD analysis project Ga0315904, IMG submission 203529) | Freshwater fungal communities from buoy surface, Lake Erie, Ohio, United States - Buoy 12 MA120 | ecosystem: Environmental > Aquatic > Freshwater > Lake | place: USA: Lake Erie, Ohio...
AGTGTTGCCACCAAAGCTTTTAATTTCATCACCATGTACCAATAAGCCATTGTAATTTCCAATCTTAAATATTTGATACCAATCAGCACTCATTTGGAACGACACGTTTTTGAGGTGTGAACAACCCTCGGCTACAATGCCATAGGCGATTGCGTCGATGTTGTCGTTTGCTGGCATCTCACCCTTGCGACCAAGGCGACCGTGGTTGCCGTACTCACACACCACTTTCACATTCTTAAAATTAGATGCAAGGGACGACACGATGTACTTCATTATTCGCGCTGCTTCAAAAAGCTGCTGGTACAAGTACGCCTCGACTTCATACACCTGCCCGGGGAAAATACCAAGACCCTCCACCATGTCGCCACCAAACAAGATGACTGCGTCGTTGACCGGGTGATCGGCTCGTTGTATTTCTGTAATCGCCAACATCTTTTCGACAACCTGCTTCATGCGCTGGTCAAGCGTAGAGATACCGAACGAAACAGTTTTCTTGCCGAGCTGCCAGTCGGTTGCATGCAACAACGCCACCTCGCTCTTTTGTTTGGAGCGTTTAGGTGGCGTGTAAACAGTTGGTTTAATTCTCGGTTGCCCGATTGCCGCATCTTTAGCCGCTCTGTAAACCGCTTCGACTAAGTCGTTGGTGCGAGTCTTGGCGCGCAACTCACGCAAGTGGGCAGCTTTAAGAGCTTTCTGCAAATCTTCTATATGAGACTGCAATTCATACTCATTAAGATTTTCGGTCATTGCGCCACCTCCTCAAAGTGTCGTGGCTTACGCCGATGTTTCTTTTCCTGAGTACCGAAGAAATTGCCGCGATGGGAATAGCGTGGTTATCCAAAGCAACAAGAAATTCATCTTGTTCTTTTTTGTCGCCAAGCTGGTCCATCGTTTTATGAAAAAACTCCCAGCGCTTTTCAGGCTTGCAGTTTGTTTCCGCGTTGATTTCATCCAATAATCCCATGTTCCTCCTTGGGTATGGTTTTAGTGTAGCAAATTACCCGGCTTCGTAGTCGATAACATCGTCAAATTTGACATTCCTGTCCTCGGGGTACCAATACTGCGTGTTAACTCGATACTTGGGTCGATCGCCGTATTCGGGCATGTCGACAGTAAAGCTCGGATCAATTACCAGCATTCGGTTCCCGGGCAGCGAGGCTAGGCAGCCACAATCCAGCCAAATAAAGTTGAAGTGCTTATGTTGGTCCGGAGTGCGGGAAAAATGGTCGTTATATGGAGCGGCAGTAAACCAATAGCGACCATGCGTCCATGTGCCATCACCGAGGTAGCACCTTACGCGGATCTCGGACAAGGCTTTGTATTCATGTGTTGAGAAGTCCTGGTCGTAGCATGACCAAACTTGCAACGTCGACAAGTGGTGTGCCGAACTGCATTTCCTGTCTCGTAAGTTAAAAGCCTGAACAGGCAGATGCTGCACCAATGCCCCATTGTTTAGCAATACGGACAAGCCCCAGGCCCTACCGGGCAAAGCGGATATACCATATATAAGGCATTCTTTTGGTGGGTCAGTTAGATGGCTTTCAAAATCATAGAGATACGCTTGGTTTACGTAAGCGTACATTGGCCTTGGGATATCCGAGATGTGTGTTGCCATAGTATTAGCCTACCGGCTTGACTAGTTGAGCGCGTCGCTTACAGATCGGTAGAGCCTTGGTATGGCTCCGGCGGTGCGGTTTTTAGCTTCCTGTCGGCAATAACTTTTTCAGCCATTTTTCTCATATCCGCCCAAAATTCAGGCCCCGGGATTTGGTCAAGGGGGATTCTATCGGGAGTAAAGGTAGTAGCGCTAGTTATGAATTTCATAAACTCATCAGGCGACATTGATGCCCGGGCTTGCTCCACGGTCTTTGGACCAAATTTAGTAATAGCTTGATCCAAGATCCCAGTTACGGGAGTAATTCCTCTTGCTCGAGCAGCTTTTGCCATTGCCCTGTTTTGCGCCATTATGCGCATGGGGGTTGGGGATGGGATCGACTCGAGCCCCGACCAACCTTGCGGTGTTGGGGGTTTGTAGGTTGGATTGACCATTTCCGCATCCCTCATTAAATAGGCGCGGTCAACGTCCGACAACGGGACCGGAGGCATTTGAACTTCAGCATAGAATGGAACTTCGTTCAGTTCCGGTCTGCGAGAACGCAAATTTGCACCGGTCAGTATGTCTTTATAAACGTCAGGGATGGCTGGCGGTTGACCAGGAATGCCCGAATTAATTGCAGGTAACGATTTATCGTATTGGAGAACAAAATCAGAATAAGAGCCGTCGTAGCCTGCTGCTTTTGCGCGATTCCAAATATTGTAGCTATCCCCTGGTGTAACGGTAGCGCCTAATCCTGGTCTTACGTCAAGGATCACTTGACTTCCTATGTCTTTTTGCCAAGCTTTAAGTTTGTCGGCAGTATACACATCTTCAATAAAGTTGCCATCTGCGTCTTTCATAGAAGCGTTTCTTGGAATTCGATAACTTGAACCTGTACGAAAGTCCATTGGTTCACGCAACATTCCGTAAGTGTCGCCACCTAGATAACTTTCAATAGCTTTTCTTTTACCTTCGTAGGGATTGGAAACTCCAGCTTTATCGGCAAGTTGCTGGTTAACGCCGCGATAGCCAGAAGCTCCAGCTAGATTGGGGTTATATTCTCCAGATTTCAAAACACTAGGCAATTGCGAACCCTGCATTTGGATACTTGCTAGGGTTTGGTCCGGGAGCAAATTCAGTTCGTTCTGCATGCGCCTCAGTGCTTCGGCGTATTGAACAGTTGCCGCATTCCTTGGCAACATCTGTCCATTTGAAAGCATCATATTGTTAAAACGGGGAGCGGTTGTTCTTGCGGCAGCAGTTTCGGCTATTGCCTTGTTGGTTGCATTTCTGACCATTGCGTTAGCCAACGCCCCTTCGGGAAGAAAAGGGGTGACCGCGTCAGCCAGCGCCAAACCGCCGCCAAGTCCGGTGTTTACCCTCTCCATTGGCGACAAGCCCGAGGTTGGGTCGAAAGCGTTTGGCAAATTACGGATCGGATCATAAAAGGCTGACTTGGCCTCCGACCCAAGGCGCTGCACGGTTTCTACAGGGTTGGTGACTATGCGCCCAACTTCCTGCCCAGCATCAGCAATAAAACCGCCGATCTTGTCAAAGAATCCGCGTTTCTTTTTTTGAGCGGTCATTTCCGAAGCTAGACGGGTGACAGGTTTATCGGCCATCAGCAATCCCACTTTCGCAATGCCTTATTAATACGGCTGTTTGGATCTCGACGGGTCTTGGCGCTTGCCAGCTTTCGCTTAGCACCTTCCATGCGCGCACAAAATGATTCGCGTCGAGCTGCTGCCGACTTGCTCTTAGCTGCTTGGGCGCGGCTTACGGGAGGCTTAAGCTTGCCACCGGTTGCGCTGTTGTAGGAGGCGCGACCTTTCGCGTTCAACCCGCCTTCGGGGTTCTGCCCCTCCTTGCGCTGCCATGCAGGCGTAGCCATTAACGCATTTTGCGCAAACCGTGCGCGCGTCTTTCGGATCGCTTTTCAGACCAACCCTTATTTTCCATGCGAGTTTCTTCAGCTTCAACATACGGCTTCTCACCTTTTTCATGCTTTTCGGCTTTCTTTTTGGCAAGAGCTTCTTTTGGCTTCATCATTATTTTTTCCTGCTTGCTGCGGCGTTGTCTATAAGATTTGGATATGGTCGCCCAGCCGCTTTAGCGCTTCTTTTAGCGGCAAGCAATTGTGCTGGGCTGAGTTTAGTGGATTTTTCTTTAGGGTTTTTTGTATCCCAAAACGGTTTCTTCACCAGGGACTCTTTTCTTTAATGGGACAATTGTTATTCGCAGACCAGCTTCGGGACCGAGAACGGGACGTTTGAATGTTATTTGCGGTAAAATATCAGGAGTATCATCCGATAATACCCCAGCATCTACTATTCCATCAATGGCAGCCTTTGCGGAGGGAAAGCAAGCCCCGGTGTCTTGCCAGCGCCGGTTCTCAAGTATCGGCTCAACAATGATCTCGGCAGCTTCCATGTGAGGAATCTTGGCTATTAGGGCTGCTTGAGTGAAGCCATCGCGCCACCATTTAGTATCGTTCACCCGGGCCCGGTAGTGTTGACTACGTTCTTGATTAAGACTTACTGGCCTTTTGCCAAACAGGACTAACGTGTAGGCCTTTTTCAAGGCTTCATGATTTCGTATCTGAGGCGAGCCTGCTGGTTCTCTATCAAGCGAAGGCGCTGCTGGATCTTCATTTCCTGTACTTGTTTAGCAGACATGATTTCCCTTCCCGGAACGTTGAACAAGCTTAGCAATGCGTTTGTCCGACCGCCCACTTCAGGGACAGGGATGTTCGTGCCGGGAACGGTACGAGTTGCGCCAGTCCCAAACCTCTTTAATGGGCCGGTTTGTATGTCCGTAAAAGGCACATCTGCAGACGGCAAGAGGTTGGCAACCTTCTTGAGCAATGGGAAAGTTTGCATACCAAAGCCAGCAAACTCGCCAAGCCTTTGCGCGCTAAATGGGTTAGTAAGGAGTCCTTGGTTTACCTGGAATCCTTGTTGGTCGTAAGCGCCGGAGCCGGTTGGCCTGCTTACTTCCTTCAATTGTGTCAAGTCAATGCCGACAGTTCCTGCGGAGATGAGGCGTGGCGATGGGCCCAAGGTGCGCATTGCGGGGCGAATGTCTCGATCAATTACAAAGCTGCCAATCGGGCCGTTGAAAAAGTCATTCCATTGTGAAGCAAAGGCAAGGTTGGTTACACCTTCGCCCAAGATAGCCCCAACTGGGTTTTGAGCTAGCCAGTCATAGATGTTGAAATCGTCGTCGTAAGCCATTGTGCCCAAGTACATGTGCCACATGATCTTTGCTGGGTCATCGTTTGCTACTTTCATGAAGAACTTGTTGATGTGCTTAATCCATGCGTAGAAAGTAACGTGCGGAAGAACCACTCGACGCTCGTACGGCGTTAAGTCAAGCCAGTCACCGAGAACGTCGTTTGCCTGGTTGATCGTGTCCCAAAAAGCTTGAGACAATTTCTGCCCTGCAGGGTCCGTGCCGAGGGCGAGCTTGTGCTTTGGAAAGTCGTTGATAGTAAAGCTTGAGTTTGTCTCGGCGTTGTATTCGTCTAGTGCTTTTTGGAAAGCGGTCATGAAGTAAGCCTGGCGACCAACGCGGTTGATTGCTTCGTTCAATCGATAAGAGCTCTGCTTGAAAGTGTCCCATGCCTTAAACGGCACGCGCACACCAGGGATGCGTTGCGTAAGCGGGACCTTCTCGTCGGGCGTAATGCCGCGCAGAACTTGTTGGCGGTCGGTAGCCAAACCCACGTCCTGTAGACCGCTTTGTCCAAGGAATGCTCCCAGCTCACCAATCTGCCTGTTCTCGGTTGCTCTAAAAATGTCGGTAAAGCCACCGCCGTAGTTTTGCTCGAAAGCAATCCTCATGTTCTTTGCAAGTTCACCAAGCGGGATGTCCGTGGCATGCGCGGATGTCAAGATTCCGATTGCGTCGCCAATTTGCCAAGTTAAAGAGAAAGGCAGTACAGCGTTCTTGAGCACTGTCGTAGCTTTTTTCGTCCAACGGAGATACGCGCCAACCGCAGCAGGGTTGAAGTAAGAGGTTCGACTGGCAACTGATTCGCGCATGTACGTTGGCAAGTACCTTGTCGCTCCGTCGACTTTGTTGACATAGACACCAGCTTTAATGTCGCCGGTCAAGCCTTGGTTGGTTTCCCATCCACGGTTAACCATTTGCTCGTCAATAAGAGAGCCAAGGTTTGTTGCTACTGCATCTTTGAAAGCGAAGTCTCGGTTGACTCGCCCAGGAGCGTAGTCGCGCTCCCTAATTGCTTTTTCTTCAGCTTGTCGTGTCAGGTCATCAATCAGCTCTTGGCCGAGAAGCGCCGCTGGGGAAGTGCTGAACCCGCTGTGCATCAAGAACTTGATGGTTTCGTTTTGATCCATGCCTCGACGGGCAGTTACGATTCTGTCGGCTAGTTCGCGCAAAGAGTAAATTTCACCCGACGTACCGGCACGATAATGAGACATACGTAGTCTTTGCTTGCCGCTGATACCGGGGTCGATTGTTCGCGTTGCACCTTTTGTGCGTGCCTTCATCTCTCCGGCAGGAACGTAGCCAAAGCCCCTGGTGCTTGGTGCATAGTCGTAGCCGGAGGTGAGATCAGGGCGACCTTCCATTGCGGCGCGCATAGGCATGGTGAAGGGGATGCTTTGGGCCCTGGCCATGTTCGCTTCATTGATAGAAGCAATTACTGCCTGGCCGCTCGGGCTGTCAATCTCGGCAGGTGCGACAACGCGAGGGCGCAGGCGGTTTCCGGTAGCGGGGTCAAGCGGCGCTTCAATATCGTTGATCTTGGTCAGACCAGGCTGAGTAATTATCTCTCGGTTGACCCTGGCTTCAAGGTTATTGATCCGCGCTTGCTTATCTTGCAATTCTAAATTCTTTGCTGATTCCTCAACACGCAGCTTCGTGAGTTTTGACTCGGTGTTCTGCATTGTCTGAAGAAGTGTTGCCCGCTTGCCTTTCACTTTGGCTAGGTTTGCTTCAGCGTCAAGCAGGTCCTTGGGGAACGGGAGCCCCTTGGGGCCCTCGAGAGCCAAGCGATCAAAGTTGGCTTCAGGCAGGTTGCCAAGAACCTGTGCGTCGGTCTTGACTGTTTCTGCTACATACTTGCGTACTGCAGCAAAAGACTTGAACACCATTGTCATGTTTTCAAAAGGCAACCCATCGCTGCCAATGCGCTGCAGGTGGTGGTCGTAAAGGGTTTTCCCACGAGTGCTCCTGCCGCGGACAACCTCTATGGACTTATAACTACGGGTACCGGTATCGATGTAGGCATCCCCGCCAATGCGCGACCAGTTCTCCTCCTTGAGAGGGTCGACCTTGACGGGTGTTGGGTTAGATATTTCGGCAAGTGTTTTTAATTTAGCCGCGTCCATCTTAGACAAAGCGGTTTCAAGATTTGCTTGTTGGATATCACGCTGCCTAAGCGCTTCCTCGTAATACTCCCTAGGCGTAAGATTGTCGGGGTTTTGCGGGAGCTCCATACCGGCAGCATTAACAACAGCATCAGTATTTATGTCAATGCCGTCTTTTTGGTAAAGAGAAGAAACCTTTAGAGATTCCCCGTACCAGTTCCCAGTACGTTCGTAGTAGTCAATGGCGTTGTCAATGCCCATGATGACTTGTTCTATGTCAAAAGCTGCAATAGCTTCTTTTACGTCGGCGGAACTTGTCCTGCCTTTCATTTTATCAATTTTAGAAATGCGATCAACAATGGCTTTTTGAGCCACGCCCAAATTCTCTCGAGCGGTCGTTAACTTTGATTTTGTTTCAGCTAAAGCACTCTTGACCGAATTCCATGCTTCCTGTAGCGGAACATCAGCCAATTTTGTTTCTTGAAGTTTTAGCCTGACTTGAGAAAATTCTTTTTTGAAATCTTTGTAGAATTCTTTAACCGAGCTAGCTCTAGTTCTGTCGGTTTTACTTGCCCCAATCTCAATGCCCATCTTTTTAACAAATGTTTGCGCTCTTTCAAGATATACAAAAATTTGGTTTTCAAGAGTTAGTCCCCATTCTTCGGAAAGGATTGGATTTGTTGCAGCATCTTGCAAAAACTCCATTCCTGAAATGTCTATATCCGGAGTGCCCCAATTTGTAAATTGGTTAAGATAATCCTCGAAAACTACTGGTTTAATCTTTATTTGGGGCCCACCCCCATAAGATACTAATTCAAATTTTACTCCCCGGAATTCTATAACCGCATACGGGACTACTCCAGAACGCGATCCAGGGCCAGATCTCCCAGTTCTAAATAATTCTTTTATTCTTTTTGCATCAAACTCTACGATGACTGGGCGCGCTCCAGGGTTTGCCACTGCCTCTTTTACAAATTTGTCATAAATGTCGTAAATTTGTATAGCGTTTTGTAATCCTTTAATGGCCCGATTTGATTCGACCACAAATTCACGCATCTCGTCTAGATTTGCGGCTTCAATTGATCGCTGTTCTTCAAGGTCGTTAATAGTCTTTTCAATTACTTTCGCAATATTGCGAGCTTCGGCTTCCGGCATCAGCGCTATCACGTCGGCAATTTTTGAATTCATCGCCATTTGCGCATCGTCTAGGTATTCGTTGGCCGAATCAAGCAATTCGTCAATGCTGTTGTATTTAAGTTCAGCGTCTTGGATGCTTCGATCAAGCGACTGCATTCTGTCTTGATATTCTTTTTCGGTTATTTGTTCATTTTCAAAAGCACTTTCGACAACGTCCACTTGCTCCTGAAGAAATTCAATTTGTTCTGTAGCTTTTGACCTCTCATTAGCAAGGTTGTCAACCACCAATTCCACCCGGGCAACGTAATCACTTATTTGGTTGAGCACGTCGTACTTAGGTCCGAAAACGGTTGATTGCTCTAGATCTTCGGGAAGATTAGCCATGTCCTCCTCGATGGCTGCGCGTATTGGGGCAGCGTCAACACCCTCAAGGCCCAGCAAGGCTGCAATCTGCGCGCTCTTGTTGTGTAGCGCGTCTTTGGCATCGATCAGATCTTGCGCTGACTTGTCGATACCATTGACCTTTGTTTGCATGTCATCGACAAGTTCGTCCATCTTTCCAAGGTTGCCTTGGATTTCTTCTAGCGAAACGACTTTCCCGTCGATAACCGTGTTTTGTTGTTGCGCAGCAACCATCTCGTCATACTTTGCTCGCAACTGATCACGCAGTTCCTGAGCGCGCTCCAATGCTCCAGGAATGCGCTTTGCACTTTTGGGTAGGTTGCCATTCTTGTCGGGGAACACTTCGCGGCCACGGTTGTTAACCCACATGCCTTCAATTTCTTTTAATTGATAATGAAGCTTGAGAAGGTTGCGCTCGTACGAAGCAATCTTGATATGGATGTCAGTAAGGTTCTTGCCAAGTATTTTGGCTTTCCCGTTTAGAGCTTTCAGAGACTTAAGAGCATTGTTAACAAATCGCGCCGGGATGCGTGGCAAGGAACCGGGCTGAGGATTCCTAAGCAAATCGTCGACAGTAGGAATTCCGGTGGCATTTGGGTCGCCGGTTCTAGGATCAAAGTTGTGTGGGCCACCTTCAGGTGGTGGAGTACCCATAACCGTCTGTGCTGCCTTTTGCTCAAACCATGTTCTCATGGCTCGGACTTGTTCAATTCGGTTACGCATTGTTGCTGGCCAAATGCTTGCGTCACCAGAAACGGAATCTGGGGCAGCTTCAACCAAAACGGCAAGCCAGCGAGTTCTTACTGGGTCATCAATAGCAAGGTCAGCCAAACCATTCTCAAGAAGCCCGTCCATGATTGTCACTAAATCATCTGCGCCGGCAGCCTCCAGCGCCTTGCGAAGTCGGTCTATCTCGGGAAGCGGCAAGTCTTGGTATGGGTCAAGAGGATTGTCAACGCCGTAACCCTGGCGGCTTGGCTCGGAGATATATGTGTCTATGATTTGATCTGTTGCCTGGACAATGAAGTCCACGCGGTCACGAGTGTTTGGATTCTCGACCTTGTTCTCCATAAAGTCCAAGGCAAGACGGAGGCCCTCAAGCGAAACGTGAAAGTCAGGGTGCTCGTTGACGTTTGACATTCTGCGCCACTCCTCAAGAGGAATTTCCGGCATAGCGCGCATTGCGAAGTGAATAGTCGCAGCTATTCCGTTTCGCAAAGCAAAAGCGGCTTCTTGTTCGTAAGGCTTAACTTCTCCGTCTGTTTCAAAATGCGGAGGTTTTGTAATTGTGTCCACAACAGCGTTTTGTATTTCCGACGTGGTTGTTTCCTGGCGACGCAACTTATCTTTTGCCCACTGCATAACAGTAGGCCGTTGGATAATGATTGGTTTGCCCTGGTCGTTCAGTACTGCATTGCCGAACTCATCTCGCACGGGTGTGCCAAAGAATTGGTTAGCCCTGTCAGCGGTTCTACGAAAACCGCTTGCGGTATTGGTTGTGCTGCCTTCTGCATCGAGTTTGTCAGCTTGTGCACGCAGTCTGTCTGCGAATGCGCGGCCAGCATAGTCGGTCAGGTATTTAGCCCCCCTGAACCCATAGATATATGGATACATAGGAGCAGCAGCCACTTTTTCAGTGGCTCGCGTAAAGCCTTTAACTGTTTGAACGGTGTTTGAGCGCTTAACCATTTTTGCGAGAGCAGCTTCTCGGGCAGCAGCTTGAGCAGCAGTAGCTGCGGGGGCCTCATCAAACGCGCCAATTTTCGTAGCGTCTTTTGTTGCTTTAATTAAAGCACCTCTAAACCCGACGTTTGCAATAGAACCAGCCAGGGAAACGTTTCCAAAATCTTCAATAATGAAAGGCGCTGGAGATTCACCAACGGCAAGAGCTTTTGTTATGCGGTCAGCGTTTTTGATAACAAGCTTGCCATTGACAACTTTGCGCTTGTTGCCTTCCATCTCAAACTCGGGACCGCCGGTTAGATACTTAAGATCTTTGTAGGTGTCGACAAAAGACTGGCCCATTGCTTCGCCTTCTTTTGTAAGGAAAAGACTAGCAACCGGTATTTTACTAAGGGTTCCGCCACCCTTAAATGTTTTAGAAAATTCGCTAGGTGTTCCACCGAGAATACCGGTGCCAGCTTTTACCATGCTTAAAACTCCCGAAGGAGCCAAAGCAGTTAAAATGCCTAGAGTTTTAGGGGTCTTTTTAAGCGCGTTCCAAAGATCAGCCTTGGTTATGTCAAAGTCTGTTTGTTCTACTGTCGGCTCAAAGGACCCACTTGCTCCGGATTGGCCCTTAGTGCCCGTATCCGCGATTGGAGCAAGCGCAGGCTGTGATTGTTTAACTGGTTCCGGGGCAAATGCGGCCAGCTCACTTAGGGCGGCAGCACCGGGACTGACTGGAGCCGGGGTGGATTTTGTTACGCTGCGTGGGGGCTTAAGCATCAGGGATTGTCAAATGTCGGGACACCGGTTGCGTCAGCAATAGCTGCAGCCATTCCCTTGGCTTGAGTAGTGCTCGAGGAAGCTAGGCGCATGGCAAGGTACCCTAAGATAACTTTTCCTGCTTGAGTTGTCTTTGGATCATTAGCAGCTGCTACGGCTTTTTCGTACAGAGTATCAATTTCACCCGCCTTAATAAAATTATCAACGCCTTGCTTGGTCTTTACCCAGCCGGGATCATTTACAACGTCGTACAATTGTTGATCAGTCATGCTGGTAGCTTGCTTCATTTTTGAGGTGCTGAAACCAAGAGAACTTTCAATTTTTGCAGCGCGTGTCAACGCATCCTGGTCGCGTACGTACTTGGTATCCTCTCGAGTATTTTCCAAAGCAGTTCTTGCATCGGCGGTAGCCTGGCGAGCAACATCAAAGGGCATCCCGGTCCTAGCCATCGATTGAACATCTTGGTTAATGTCGTACTGCTCAACATCAAATTCAGGGGTAAACATACCGGCAGCAATTGATGGGTTAAGTCCGTACTTCTTGGTAGCCAAAGCGCGGGCAAATTCATACATTGGTGTTTGCAAGATGTTTGCAGAAGTGTCAAGCGAGTTGCTGATTTGCGGCAACAGGTTGCCCATGTAATCCTGGTACTCCTGGATCTTTTGTTCTTTGACTCCGGGTGGCAGGTCTACGTTGGTTTGAAAAGTTGGCATGCCGTACATGCTTTGTGCGTTGTACTTGTTGTATTGGTTCGTAGCAAGGGTGCCAAGATCTTCAGCAAAAGCTGTGGCCTGGTTGTAGGACTGGACGGCATCGCCTTCGATGGCTTTCTGCATGTCGGCAGCTGTGTAGTAACCAGCGTACTTACCCTTGCTCGACAAGCCCTGGTTAAGCATCGCCGGTGTAGTGGTCAAACCTATGTCGCTCTGAAAACTAGACCAATTCTTTGCTGGCTGCAGCTTGTTGTTCATGGCGGTAGACAAAGCTGGGTTTGTGGTGGCCGGGGTTTCCATTGGCAGATCCGTGCCGGTAGCCGCCTTATAAAGAGTTGCTTTGGTACCTAATGACATTATTTACGATTCCCAGGGAGCGTATAGAAATTCGGGTTCATTGTTTTAAGGTTAGACATTGCTTTTGGAGTAGGCGCAAATTGCGGGTAACCGAATCTTACGTCAAGGCTTGGCACCCGCGTATCGGCTGCTGGCAAATAATCGTTGATGTTAAAGTTGGCAAGCGGGTTGCCTGCTTGAGCCAAAGCCATAGCGTCAGCAGCAGCTTTCTTTCTTTTCTCCTCGGCGTAGGCAAACTTTGCATTGGTGTATTCCGGGACTGAGGTTCGCAAGGAGTCCATGTAATCAGCCTGTGTCATTGCGCCTTCGCTAGCAAGACCAGCTCGGTAGTTCAGGTTGCCCACCATGTCGGGCGTTAATGATTCCGCACTCATCCCAGTTGCGTTTGCAATCTCACCCAAGTAAGGATTGAATGCAGCGGCAACTGCCTGGCCCATTGGTGCAGATTTCTTTGCACGCAACGCAGCTTGTGCAAGCATTCTAGATGTTGTTGTATCTGCCATTTACTTCTTCTTTGCTTTTTGGGTGGCGAGCTTTTTGGCTGGAGTAATCTTAGGCGGAACCGTAAAACCAGCAGCGGCATTTGGAATCTGGTTCCAGATATCCCCGTACAAAACGCTGCCAACTTGATTGTCGTAGGTCTTTGGGGTTTCTGCCGGAGCAGACGGAGCCATCCCGGTGTCACCATAAAGAACGCTACCGACTGCCAAATCGTAGGTTTGACCTCGCGGCGTGTTTGCAGCAGGAGGCAGAGTGTAGGACGGCGGAGTCTCGGGCGCGTTGCCGGGAGCAGGCGGGTTCATTTCGGAGACCGGAGCGTCGGTTCCATCGCCATAAGCAGCGCGGTATTCACCAATCTTGAGGGCGTTCGACGTATCGACATCACCCTTCATCCGCTCGCCTTTGTTAAAGAGGTTCATTACGGCAGTTTGGTAATCAGAAGCCTGGCGACCTTTAGTCAAAGCAGCTTGACCACTTCGCATGATTCCGCGCGACTCCAGGCCAGCGTTGGTAGATTCAGTAGCTCGCTTGTAGCCAATGTCTAGGCTGCCTTCGGTGCCGGGCGTATAAACGGTATTGCCAGCAGCGTCTTTAGAGAATGTCCCGCTTGCTCCTAGCTTAACGTCCTGGTCGATCTGTGCCTTACGGTTTGTAGCAGCTTGGTTGGCAAGAGTAATAAGAGAGTTGAGGTAAGTACTAGATGTCGACATTGGCAGATTTCTTTGATTTGGGCTTTTGCAAATCGCGCACGTCTGACTTCAAGATACGGATATCGCCCTTGACATCTCTTACATCATCTTGAACATCGCTTACTTTCAATTTTACCTCTTGGATAATTTTAACTGCTTCTCCGTGCTGGCTTGTGTTTCGCTTATCCAAACGATACAAGACCCACATTAATGGACCGCTGATAGTTGCCACAACAATCGCGGCCCAAGCGGCGTTCACGTTGGATCGCTCCATTGCCAATGCCACCACTCGTGTTCCGGGTTGGCAGATCCGTCGTCTTTGTATGGCAAGCTCTGAAGCGTGAAGCCGTATGTGGGCCCATTAGCACAAAGCCATACCCGGGCTTTCTCGGTCAAGCCAACAACCTGACCTTTGACTTTAGAGCCAAGGTCTATTGCAATACCCCATTGATGTGGAGAGCCGCGCTCGGGAGAAGCGGATGGAGCCATGCCGGGTTTGAGATACCAAGTCTCGCCCTTGTAAGTGCGGGTAATCTGTGGCTTGCGGCCTTTGTCGACCTTGTCGTAACGATCGAGGAACATCTTGAGAACATCTTTGGGGCTGCGGTAAGCGCCAATGTTTGCAAACGTGATGCCTTCGGCTCGTGCTGCCTCAAGCATGTTCTCAAAATAAATAGCGCATTCGGTCCACAACTGACCACCGATTGAGGTCTTAATTAAATGGCTTTCGGGTAAGCCGCTCTCGCGAAACTTCTCAAAGCCGTCAGGGATGACAACGCTTGCTGCGGGGATGCCCTTGTTTTTGCCTTTGGCAAGTCGCAAACGGCGCAAGAACGGTTGTTTTCCTGTAGCCATTAATTGTCCTCTTTCATCTCAATAGCCGTTATGATGACCGTTGCGGTCAAAAGAATTCCGGTAATCCACAAAGCCTGGGTGCGCGTCTGTCCAGACAACGTAATAATAATATACGCGCTTGAACAGCATGCCACAATAAGAGTGCAAATGGCAGCCAGGTATTTATTCATAGCTTGACAATATCACTTTCTTCTTCCGCTTAATACTGGCATCGCGGTCATTACAGCCCCAACAATTACCAAAGTACGGCGCTGGCCGACGGGGATTGTTGAGCCAGTTGGGACGTATTTATCTAGACCGCCACCAAATATGTTTATTTCTTTTTCAAATTGTTTCTTAATTTTGGGTGGTGCGTTACTAACTACGAGGGCAATTTGATCCAGCTGTTCCCCGGTTAAAGTATCCAGGTTCTCTGAAATAGCCTGGATGGCTTCGTCTACTTGTTCCGGGGAAGCCGTGTCCGACAAAGACTCGATGATCTTGGCTTCCTGCTCTGCAGTAATTGTTTCCTGCTCGCCCGTAGGCATTGGGGCAGTTGTAGTTGTCGTCGGGGCTGCAACGGTGGTGTTTGGCCTGTCGGTTGTAGTTGTTGCTGGGATTGTCGTTGTTGTTGTTTCGACAGGAACCGTTGTAGTTGTTCTACGTACTGCAATAGTGGTAGTCGGGGCAACGGTGGTAGTTGTAGTTGAGCTAGTTGTGGTTGTCGACGTGGTTGTTGGGGCAGCAGTTGTAGTGGTTGCCTCAGCGGTCGTGGTTGTTTCGGGGACGGTTGTGGTTGTGGTAGTCGTTGTTGTTGTTGTTGTTGTTGTTGTGGTAGTCGATGTAGTTGTCGTAGTGGTACTAGATGTTGTGGTTGTTTCTTCGACGGTACTAGATGTAGTAGTCGTTGGACTATTGGTAAAGCCACTTATCTCTAATTGATAGTCGAGGTTCCAGTTGCTATTTGGACCCCAAACATCAGGTTGCCCGCAACAAACTCCAGCTCGAAGCCTGTACCAGCCTGGCTCTACTTGGACTCGAAGAAAACTTTGTAGACCGTACCAGTCGTCGTTGGTCCCAATGAGGGCACCTTCAGAGTTATAGAGCCAAAGTTGCGGGTCTGAAGGGTGGTTCGGTACTTCGTATGTACGGGCTGTGAAGGTAGTCGGAACATCATAATTGAACCAATAATCTGTAGGTGCTGTGACTATTAAGTTTTCAGCTTTGACTGGCTGAACGCCAATAATTATAAGCAATCCGCCCGCGTACGCGAGCAGCCACTTACTTAGCTTTGGAGAACGCTTGGGCAACTTCTTCTTTTGTAAGAACGCCATCTTCTGACCACGAGCGGAGCAACGATTCAGTCACCTTGGAGGCGCTAACAACGCCCGCAATAGCTGCTGATTTCCATAGTTCAACCCCAAAAATAGCGCCACCAGCAACGGCAGCAAGGGCTGATGAGCCGAATACTCCGGCTACTCGTAATGCGATTGTCTGAAGTTTAACCATAGTTGTCTCTTTCTGTCGATTAACTATACACCTAGTTAGAACTGCCGTACAGGGCGCACGTAAACCGTGTCCGACTTATTACTTATGAACTCGCTCCCGGTATAAAAATCTTTACTTATTGCATTGCCCGCAGCGTTTTCGGTCGAACTCCAGTAATAATCGCGGACAAAACCTGCACCGCCTAAATTCAAAAATGCAACATCATAAAGTATTTTTAGCTCGGCAATAGAAGGCAAATACCAATCAGACTGGCCGCCGGATGTTAACGTATCGCAATATACCGCGGCACAAGTAGCGGCGACATTGCCAGCCTGCAAAGTAATATCAGTTGTATTATACGTACCAAACCCAAGCGCTGTTGAATCAGCCCCCGCAACTGAGGCCCCTTGGTTAGCGCCAGTAGCCCAAGTCCTAGTCACTTGGGTGCTAGCAGGAGCAACTTCAAGGTAGGTAAAACCAGCATACTCGTCAAACCTGTCGACAAAGAAAATGATTCCGCCGCCAGGTCCGGTGTCTCCAACCTTGTATGTTTTGGTCGAATTAGAACTAACGGTAACAATGCCTGCGGCACGGTTAATAGAAAGCCCCGCACCAGCCACTATGCCGTTAACGACGTTGCTGCTGAGATAATCCTCAACCATTCTGTCGCGAAATTCCATATCGTCAACAAAATCATTAAGATTTTTTTTATTCCCAAGTTTTGCCAAGTTTTCAGAAATGTCGTCCCATCGCAAGGTGTACTCAAAGTTGAGGCTCGAGTTATTTTCTTGGGAAGTGGCGTTTTGCCCAGACCCTTGGCCAACACCAAGAGTGGTTAAATTAAGACCGGAACCGGCTGGCCCTCCGGAAGAAGATATACCAATTTCCTCCTGGTTGGCGTTAAACCTCTCGGTCATACGTGATCTTCGGTAACGGCCAGCACGCGCCTAAGCTTGCAGCCCGAGAAAGTTATTTCAGTTTCGAATCCATAACCGTGTCCGGCATTGTCGGGGCGGAAACGGAACATGCGGCCAAGGAAACGCGTGCCAGTCCCAGGAATGGTCGAAATGGTTGTGGTGTATGACAAAGTACTGGAGCTAACGTTGCCAGCGCTTATTGGAAGGTCTCCAAGTGGATACTTCATGTTTACCGTGCAGGACAAAACCCCGGTCCCGGTATAGTTTGAAGAACTATAAAGCTGAGCAAGTTCTACCTCGACGTAGATATCAGTTACGCTAATCGGTACTTTGCTCATATAGTCAACAAGTCGAACCGTGGCAGATGCTGGGGTGTCGTCGGTCTTAGCGCCGGGCTCAAACGATGCGACGGCCATAGTGTGTATAGCAATAACCGGGTTGCCGCTTGAGGGGTATTTGATTTCCATTATCGACAAGTTTGGGCTTTTCCATCCATCGCTGCGGGACTGCATCGACAAAGCTGGTTGGAAATAAAGGGTTTCGCCACTAGAGGCAGTTGTAGCTCTAGGAATAACGGCACGGCTCCATCGCTCCTGCTGGTTTAGCAACCACAAAATGCAACTAATTGTAGTTTCGTTATCGTCCACCAATCCAACCTGGAGAACTCCAAGGGGCCCTTTAGAGATGCTCATATTTTGGATATTCCCGGCAAATCTTTGGAAAGCTACAGGACGAACTCGAGCGCCATTAATTGTATAAAGGTTGACAGGCCACCCGTACGTGCCGGTGTCTGTATTAAATATAACCTGGTTGTTCCATTCGCTAACTGGGTCTCCCGGGATTACGCCCATGCCGTTATTGACTTGACGGACTGCCGCGCTGTAGTTGAGGACACCGGTAACTACATACCAGCCGGAAGGTTTGCCTACGAGCAAATCAAAGTTGCGCGCCACAACATTTGATATGGAATCGTTGTTGTAACCAATGACAATGTAATTAGTTGCGCTCCATGCGGTAGCAAACGCCGAAGCTTCGCTAAAATACAGATAGCTGTTTGCAGCCCAGCCAATCATGCGCGCACCCCAAACAGTAAGCCCGACAAGCCTTGTTATGCCAGTGGCAGACGCAACCGAAGAAATATTGATAGTTGAAGCACCGCCGCTTACCAAGGCTCCGTTTGCGTCTAGTTTTTGCACAATAATATTATTTGTGCCACCAGCAATGTAGACATTTGTTTGAGCATCATTGCCATCAACGGTAAGCATTACCGGGCGCGAAACAACAAAATCGGCAACGGTTCCGGCAGAAGATAACGTGTGCCGAGTTACTGTGCCACCGGCAATTGCGTACAGGTAAACGGCACCGGAAGTTTTTGCAACAAAGCACATTACGCCGTTAAGTTGAACAGGCTCACTTACGTTTGTCCAAGCAGCAGTTATCTTCCCGGAACTCACGTCGGTCCCAGTCAAAGTCGTAACGGCAGGTTGATACATGGGAATCAGGGTTGCGTCGTCCATCGCGACAGTTACGTTGTCACCCTGGAAAGTGTTGCGGGGCTGCTGAGTAGCCGACGGACCTACGTAATAGCCGCCAGTAAAGTCATCCCATTCGACAATGCGCTTTACCATTTATCTCCAGTTTGCGTAATCGAGGCGGCGGTTAACCTGGATGCGCCTACCCGTTTTTTGGCGCACATCGTCGCGCATGCGCAGCAGGAGATCGTTCGACTGAGCCAAGTAAACCTGAGCGGTACGCTCGTCTTGTCGACGCATGGCGCAAAGGTAGCTGGCGTAAGCAATGACCCATTGCTGCAAAAACGAAGGAATCAATGGTTCGGAAGTGTCGGCCTGGAGCTCGGGCTCCGCCTTGTAATAATACATTGTCGCCAAAGTAAGCGTCGTTGGGGTGGGTTTAACCTTTACCTGACTTCCAACAATCGTCCACATATAGGAGTAGGTAGCTTCGCTAGGGTCAAGAAACTGGTTCAGGTCGACAAAGGGAATTGGGTGGTCGTCGATTAAGAGTTCTTTAGCGCGAACAAAGTCGCATGGCAATTCTGCGTAACCAACGTTTGCAGGAAAAGCTATCTGCTGGCTTGCCATTAGCCAAGGCCAATCTCGAGTAGTGCAAAGAACGTTGAGAGCCTGAGCAATTGCCAAATCAACGATTGAGTCCGTGATTAGGCCGTCGCCAGCACTAGGGATCGCCAATACGTTTTTAACAGCAGTCCTTAGCTCGCCTTTATTCATACGTCAAGACTACTATTTATACGGGGTTCCGGCAATGGCCCAAATTTGGCATCAAGCAGACTGGAGTATTTGGCATGTATTTGCGGTACAAGTTGTTGAATCAAGGCGTTTTGCTTACGTTGCGCCGTATGGCTGCCAATGTGCTGTTTGTAAAGCATCTTGCAAATCGCGTGCGCCGGGTACGCCAAAACGGTTCGGACGATCAAATCGTAATCGTCAGCTACTGGCAAACTTGGATCATGCCCGTCAAGCGCTCGATAAGCGTCAGCCCGCCAAGCTCGGACATGGTTGGGGACGGAAACAATGTGGCTCAGGGTGACACGGTTTAACGGCGGAGCGTGCATTACCCAAATGTTGTTTTCCGCGTCCCAATGCTCTGAGCCGTAGCCAAATGCCCAGCCCTCCGGGTACTTGCCGGACCCCCCGTTAGCAAACAGTTCGCAGCAATCAGAGTAAACGAAACCAACGTCAAGCTCAAAAGCTGCCTGAATTTCTGCCAGCGCATCGGGGGTCAGTTCGTCATCGTGGTCTAACTCAACGAGTATCTCGCCTAGACCTAGCATGAAGGCTGCGTGTTTGACGTAGCCGATGTTGCCACCTGACGGTACGTGTGGGCGGTATAACCGTATTTTGTAGCGTTCGTCTGAGCAGAACCCGTATACCTGATTGTATGTGTCCATGCTTGGGGAGTCGTCGTAGATGACCCATTCCCAATTAGTAAATGTTTGGTTCTTCAGGGATGCCCAGGTGCGGGCTAGTACATCGGGTGGCGTGTTGTATGTGCAGGTAATGACACTAATCATTGGGGCGAACTAAGGGTGCAGGTGGTTCTTCCTCAGTTTTTTTTACATTAAAAAATGAATAAGCATCTTTTTCTGTGTCAAACCAATACCACCCATCAACAGGGTATTCATGGTTATCTTTTGTTTCTGCTCGCAACTCGTAGTTTGCGTTAAGAACAAAGTTTGGTCCGTGAAGAACTATTTCTCCGTCAAGTTTGTAGAACCCACTCATCCTGTTACCGTCCATCCTTTAGCAGTAGCGATAGACGGGTTGTCTGTTGCGACTCCCCAGTTACCTGTTACTGTCAATGTTCGTGATGTTACTGTTGGTAGTGCTGTATAATATGCGTTTAATGCTGTTGCACTCATTTTGAGGCTGCCGATTGAGTGGGTAAATTTCATGTTTATTGCAGAGATACTTTGCAGGGAAGGACAATTTGAAAACATGTTGCTATAGGCACTACTGCCTGTTGCTGCATTACCATTTAGGTTAGATACAGACTGCAAAGAAAGACAGTTGCCAAACATCTGACTCATGTTTGTTACCGCACCAGTGTCAGGCAGAGGTATGGACTGCAAGGAAGTACAGGTGTTAAACATAAATGACATGTCTGTTACCGCACCAGTGTCAGGCAGAGATATGGACTGCAAGGAAGTACAGTCATAAAACATCAATGACATGTTTGTTACCGCACCAGTGTCAGGTAGAGATACAGATTGTAAAGAAGGACAAACATAAAACATGGCTGACATGTTTGTTACCGCACCAGTATTAGGTAGAGATACAGACTGCAAGGAAGTACATAAGAAGAACATAAATCCCATGTCCAAAACCGCACCAGTGTCAGGTAAAGATACAGACTGCAATGTAGTACAGCCGTCAAACATGTCAAACATGGTTGTTACCGCACCAGTATTAGGCAGAGATATGGACTGCAAGGAAGTACAGTTCAGGAACATTTGACTCATGTCTGTTACCGCACCAGTGTCAGGCAAAGATACAGACTGCAAAGAACGGCACTCATTAAACAGTCCATTCATGTTCAAAACTGCATTAGTGTTAGGTAAAGATACAGACTGCAAAGAAGTACAAGCATAAAACATCTGACTCATGTTCAAAACTGCATCGGTATTAGGCAGAGATACAAACTGCAAAGAAGTACAGTTGCCAAACATGTAACTCATGTCTGTTACCTGACTGGTGTTAGGTAAAGATACAGACTGCAAGGAACGGCACTCATTAAACATCTGACTCATGTTTGTTACCGCACCAGTGTCAGGTAGGGATACAGACTGCAAGGAAGTACAGCCGCTAAACATAAATCCCATGTCCAAAACCGCATTGGTATTAGGTAAAGATACAGACTGCAAAGAACGGCAATTATTAAACATTCCATTCATGTTTGTTATTGAGCAAGTGCCGATAAACGAAAAACTTTGAAGTGCAGAATGAGTGATTTCAGTAGTCACCACACTACCAATTGAAAAGGAAGTGATACTAGAACCTTGCGCCGTTATTTCAACAATCTG
>Ga0315904_10004117_pt1 | contig 20966 bp, 22 predicted proteins | sample LakEriMetagenome_6_FD_203529 | JGI IMG/M metagenome (GOLD analysis project Ga0315904, IMG submission 203529) | Freshwater fungal communities from buoy surface, Lake Erie, Ohio, United States - Buoy 12 MA120 | ecosystem: Environmental > Aquatic > Freshwater > Lake | place: USA: Lake Erie, Ohio...
ATGCCGCCTGTGCCTGCGACTTCCCCAGCAATCTTGCCGCCTTGATAGCCAAATGAGTCAGTATCTGCGCCGACAACATCACGCATGAAGTCATCCATTGCCTGACGACGTTGTGCGTTTTCCTCACCGGACTCAAACAGCCTAATGAGGGTTGCGCCAATTGAACCAGCGCCTCTGATAGCCCCTCCATAAACGTCTTTCATGCCCTGACCAACTTGGCCAAGGAATGATTGCTCTTGCGGCGGAGCAGCCATCGGAGCAGCCTGACGCTGTTGAGGCATACCTTCGGATGGTGCAGCTTCTGGCATGAGCTTGCTCACATCGTACCCGTTGGCCTGTAGCTTGGCCGTCAAGTCAGCCTTGCTCATGCCATCAGGCACACCTCTGATAATCGTTCCATCTGGTAGACGAACATCCATTATTTAAGGCTCCCAAAATCAACTACACCGTTTAATGGCTTTGCTGGGGCAGAAGGCTCAACACCTTCGGCAGCCATGGATTGACTGACGAATTGATTTTTTCTTGTTTTAAGCAATCGCAATACAACCTCTGCGGCTGCTTTCCTTCGTTCAATTGGAAGACTCTCATTAGCCAGTTGGCCAGAAGCCTGTTCATAGGACTTTCTATCGTCATTGGACTGCGATCCCTCAAAACGAGGAACCATTTTCAAAACAAGATCGGCAATCGGTCTCAATTCATCCGCTGCGATTGATCCAGGTGTGTCTTTACCGACAAATGCTGCCGCCTTATCTACTAAACGACCAACTCCGCTCGCAGTCGCTTTTTCCAATGTGCCACCCGGCTTGATTGCGTTACCAATTTCAGTAATCGCCAAATCAATGTCTTTAGACATCTGAGCACGTTGTATCTTTGTCTTCTCAGCCAATGGAGACAGTTTTGCTTTGACTGGAGCACCTTCAGCACCAGTGACGGGTGTGGCAACAGGAGCGCCACCAGCTTGCATTTTTGATGGCAAAGCAATGAGGTTGCCATTGGCATCTGTTTGATACGTAACGCCTTGTCCTGCAAGACGCTCCTGCATGGCAAGACTTTGTTGCTGATAAGGCGTAATTCTTTGACTTGCCCCAGTGTTCAAGCCGGGAACTTGAGCAACAGTCCCTTCATACGGGTTATAAACATAGGCATTGTCTGAGCCATGAGGGAAATAAAGCTTGCCCTCATTTGCTTTCAGGAATTCCTTTGCGCCAAGAACTTGCTTCTGAAGGTATCTATTAAATGCTTGTGGGCCAGCGGCCTCTACAGCATCAACCTCTTGGTTTAACTGATCCAGAGTTATCCCGCGACTACGCATGTACTCGCCAATCACCGGGTCAGCAATATTTGCAGCGTTATATTGTCGCATCTGTTCTGGAGTCTTGACATATTGCTCAAGAGCGTCTTTAGATTGCGCTAGTTTGCTACCAAGCAGCTTGGATCGTGACTCCTGTGATTTGTTTTCCGCCTCAACTCTCTCAGCTTCAGACTTTAGCACCCCAGGAATTTGTCCGCCGAAGCCAGACCCGGCCAATTCGGCAGTCGCCTTTGACACATTAGGTCTGCCAGTTGTCGGATCATAAGCAGCGCTCAGCGCACGATTCAGAGCATTTTGAGACTCAACTCCACGTTGGGCTTCCTGCATCCGGAGCGCATTCATCTGCTGTTCTTGCTCCGCTCCCTTCAGTCTCATCACATTCGCAAGAATGTTCTGAGGGGGCTCCAACTCGTAGGTGGGCTTAAAGCTAAGAGCAATGTTTGGATTGATAGGCATGATTAGAGGTCGTATTGATAATCTGCGTTTCCTTGCACAGAGCCACCGCCGAACCCTTGTGACCCAGCGCCGGAGCTAAACATGCCCCCAAATGGGTTTCTGCCTGGAATAGCTGGCCTCATCATTTGATTGTATTGATAAGCATTGATGCCTTGGTTAAGGGCTCCAGCCAACGCATTTGCACCGCCCATATAGCCAGAAGCACGAGCAGCACCAGCGCCCATGTAAGCCTCACCAGCTTGATTAGCGTAGTTCTGGCCAGCAGTGCCAAGCGTGTTGGCAGATGTTTGTCCAGCACCCATCAACGATTGCAACGGGTTCAGTTGGTTAGCTCGATTGGTCTGGTAGCGGTTAAAGGCGTTCATGTACTCATCAGAAGCCTTATCTTGGCCATAGCGCGTTGCCGCCTTCAAAGCAGCCCCAGAGATCAAACCACCTCGCGCAGCCGCCTGACGATCCAATGCCTTCAGGCCCTCGCTCATGCGAAAGGCATAGCCGGGGTCTTGCTGGAAGTCTTGCATTCCAAAGTCACGGGTGTATTTGCCGGAGTCAGGACCGGATTGAAGGCCGAGATATTGAAGCAGTTTGTTCTGAGCAGAAAGTCCAGCCTCCCTGAAAGGAGCCTGTAGCTCAATGTTCTTGTCAAACATTTCCTTCTGCAAAGCCGCCGACTCACGAGCAGAATCAGCCTGCGTGTTAGCCGCTTTCCTGCTTGAGTCTTTTCCCATCAGGCCGCCTAAAAGCGCGCCACCAAGTGCTGCCCACATATCAACCCCCTATTAAGTTACTTCCCGCCCACTGACGCGGATATTGATCGATGCCGCAGTACCGGCAATGGTCGAGATGAATCCGCCAGGGTTGAGCACTTGCCCCACCAGCTCAGGAAAGGTGTATGTTTCGCCAGCTTGCAGCGTCTTGGTCTTGGCAATCAAGTTTTGATTCCCTGCGGTATCGCCATTGGTCACCAAGTTCACACTGATCGTTGCCGCCGATGCGCTGTAGTTGGTGGCAGTGAACTTATCAATGATGGTCGTGACGTTGGTGGCAGTGTACTGCGTTGTCTGTGAGGCTGCTGCAATTACAGCGGGGACTAGGTTTTTTACGGTGACGGTCATGATGTTCCTTTACAGATTGCCTTCTGAGACAGACGTGCCGGGAGTGCCTGCAAATCCGCAGCATCAACGCTATTATCAAACTGCTCCTGAATTTGGCGGTTTATTTTTTCTATTAAAGGCGCACCGTATTTTGTAGGCATCTCTAGTAGCGCCATATTCAGCGTGTTTAAGTCTTGCTCAGTAAATGTGAAGGTGAATTCTTTCATGTTACGTTCCAATCAAGCCGTGCGCTGTCAAGTCGTCAATGAGCGCTTTTACCCGTTCAGCAAGCTGTGCCGTTGTCACCGTTGAAGTTGCAAACGTAGTTCTAGTCGCAGTACCCGTGGCAGCACTCCAGCCTGTTGCGCGGGGGCCAACTACTTGGGTACTATTGATTCGGATGTTGTTGCTTGCCGCTGTTGAAGAAACGGAAAACCCAACTCTTTCCGTGCCACTAAAATTTACTCGAAGGATGTTTAGTGTTGCATCCAAAGACTGCGTAATGGTGTTAGACGTTTCCCAAGTAATGCCTTGCCCACGGGATACTTTTATTGCGTTTGTAGCCGTAGTTGCCGTACTAAAATCAATGCCGTAATTGCATTCTCCAGTAATTACTAATCTTGCTTCTGTATTAACATTTCCAAGATTAACACCGAGTTGTTCAGTACCCCCGTTAATAAACTTTAACCGGTTGTCTGCCGCCCCCAAAGACTGTATCTCTATTACCCCGGTGTTTTCTAACTGTATTTTTTGCGCCCGCCCGAGTCGAATTGCTGTAGCGCCAAAGGTTGCAGAAGAAAAATCAATACCAACGACTATATTTGAGGCGTTAGAAAACACAATACCATAAGTTCCAGTATTGCGCAGCGTAATACCGCCAATTATTGCACTATCAACGACAACCCCAAAATTAAAGTTGCCGACATCCCCCGTCATGTTTCGACCGACTATTCGAACGCCTGCGTAAGCCTCACAAGCGGCATTGCCGACCCCCGTAACACCCTGTCCAGTGACGACATCAACGCCGATTCGGTTATTTGTTGCGTCTGTTCCGTTTGCAAAAACATTGACTTCAAGCCCAACAGTCCCGCTAGAAGAGTTGGCAAGATTAGTTAAGTCTCGCACTTCTGACACGGCACCCCACGTAGGGCCGCTAGCGGCCTTAATACCTTGAGCATAAACACCAACATTGTTGCCAGCCGAGGCTTGGTTATATACTCGGCCAACAATTGCCCATTCGTAGTTAGTATTTCCTGCACTAATATATGTATCCGCTCTCAACGCCGATGACACATATCCTTCAGTGCCGCCAGAATGGTTTGCCTGTCTTCTGACATGTACCGTTGAAAACTCATCGACCTGTGTGTTTGCTTGAACGTACCTATCGCCTGCGCTTGTTTCATAAAATACAGATGTAGAACCGAACGCGCCGGTGGCGTTTGCACCTTTTTCAAGATAAAAAATGGTGCTCCCAGTGGTAGGGGCCGTGTTTAGCAAATATGTACCCGCAGGGATAAGAACGCTTTGCGAAGCCGTTGCAGCGGCAGTAAAGGCCGCCGTGTCGTCGGTAACACCATCACCAACCGCGCCGAAATCTTTAACTGAAACACTTTCCCGCAACTTTGCTTGAACGGTCGTGGCAACAGCCCCAGTGCCGCCCTGCGTGTAGCCAATCAAGCCAGCCCCACCAGATGCCGCCAGGGTGGCCAACGGGTTAGAGGACGTGCCAGAGGATGCCGCTGTGATGCTATCCACACTCCAGATCAGAACATCGGTTGCGCTATACAACGCCAACTTATAGTAAGCATCAGCCGCCAGCCATACAGAAGCCTCACCACGCGAATCAAGAATGATAGGGTTGGTATTGGCCGAGGTGTTGGTGGAATCGGTGTAGGTGGCCAATGGCGAGGTGGTGCCTGCCGTGTAGCTGTACAGCTTGCCACCGACCAACGGATTGCCATTGGCATCGAAGAATTGCAGCTTAGGGGATGGGCTAAGGATGGCCATATTTAACCTGTTGTGATGTTGACCTTAATGGCGGTCAGAACGACTGAATAGGTTGCTGGAATGGCAGGAGGACCAGTCACAGCCGCATAATATGCGAGCGTTGTCGTGACTGTGGTTGGCAACCAAACCAACTCTAAATAATCACCAGCCGCCATTGTAAGAAAGAAGTTCCATCCAGCAATAATGTGGCCGTCAATTGCACCATGCTTCGCCGGAATTGAAACTCTTCCGTTTGATCCGACTACATCAACCCCGTTAACCCGCAACCAGATGTTGATATCCTGCGTGTTTGCATCGGATGTTTTAGCTTGAACACTAAACTGAAAGTTGAACGTCCCAGCTTCACTTACATAAATGCGCGAAGTGGGGGTGCCTCGGTATATGCCTTTGGCTTGATCAATCGTATCAAACGTGATCAATGTCGGCGTGGTGGTTGAGCCCGTCTGTGTTGTTGTATCAAAGAACGACCCGTACGGAATCGGATGAATTTCCAACGGCTCAGGTGCAACCTTTAAAGCATCAATGTCTGATTGAAGTTCACCAATCACAGCGTTCTGATACGACAACTGAGCTTGGTCGTACAGATTGTTCAGATCCCCAACATTCGGCACATAGGACAATGCAGCTTGTGAGTAGGAGTCGTTCAGGTCGCCAAAATCCACCTGCGCTTGTGGCACCAATTGCAAGTCAACAACGCTTGTGTCACTCGTTCCGCTACCGGTAATCTGAAACAGGTTCAGTAGGAATCGATACCACTCACGCGAGATTAGCCCGGTGCGCTCATCAATGAACGGCACTCGTTGTGGTGGTATGTTAGTGATGTTAGGCATTTGTGCCTGCCGCTGATAGCTCTGCGCCCATAATCATCACCTTCACAGGATCGGTGCCTGATATCTCATACACCCGGTCTCGCAGCTTCACAGTCATGCCAAGACGGCGCCAGTACACACGTTTCTTGTACTCCCCATAAGCACCCGTGCCTGTCCAGTGCTCATTTGACCAAGTATGGCCGCCGTCGTCTGACCATCGGAGCATCACTTGGGGTTCGCCGCTAAGTGATAGAGGGTCTACCTCTTGCACTAAGTAAGAGCCATCTTCAGCGGTGAGCAACTCAAACGCCTCCGTTAACAGTCCATTGTTAAGCTGAGGATCGAAGAACGCGCCTGTCTCGCAATCAAGTTGCAAGCTGTGGTGAACAGTACGCTTTAGGGTGTTCTGTCCAGTAGGGATAGCTCGCCACGAGCGAAGCCACTTCTGCACGTTGCCGCCGTCTGCGAACACTTCCATGTCAAACGCATAGATGTCGGCAGTCTCAAAGTCGCCAACAATGATCTCATTGTTAAACGCCGCTTGGCAGTTGCTACGGTGCCTGGTGAACGAGCCACTATCAAACCCGGCCCGCTCATGCCAGGCTTGCGTGGATACGTCATACACCCATGTCTTGCCTGCCGTTGGGAACGTCAGCACATAAAAGGAATGGCCGTCTTGTTGGTAGGTGTAGGCAATGGCATCAGAGATGGTGCCGTACTGCTGAATCTGCCACTCAACAGCGTGAGTGCTGATCCGCTGGCCGGTGTATCCGTTGGCCCGGTACACCATACCTTGCCCACGGGCATCAGCAGCAAGCCAGAACAAACCGTTGTCCAGCTTGGCAACGGAGTAGGTGGCAGCACAGCCAATCTCGTTGAAAGCGCCTTGAATACGCGCCAGTGGAAAATCAGCACCGCCAGAGTTGTACCAGACCTCAACCGAGTTGGAGCCAAACAGCCAAACTTCTCGGTGGTCAATGATCATGGACACCAAGCCGTCAGGAGACCCCTCAGCACTGGCAAAGTCCAACGGATCAACGGCGGTGCCATCTAGCAGGCTGGTGACCCATACAAGCTGTGAATTGGGCTGGGTGAATACAAAGTACCCATCCAAATATCCAACCGTCACAGCACCTGGAAAGTCAGGGTCGGTGATCTGTGCGAAGACGTTGGTATTGACGTTGTAGATGTAGCTCGGCCCATTGCAGGCGATAAAGAGCTGCGTCCCGTTGTCGGCCATGCTTACAGGCCCAGAGCCCGATACAGAGCCAATCAACGTAGGAACATAGGCTGCATTGACTTTGTACAACTGGGTTCCAGAAACAGCGTACAGGCTACCGCCATAAGCCCACAGACCACGAATGGGTCCAGCCCCCACAGAAGCCAACGTCCTCAAGCCTGGAGCACGTTGCAAGAACCCTGCTTCCTTGCCACCTTCAGGGACAACCTCCGGGTACAGATTGATCATGCGGTTGTCTGCCGCATTGACCGATCTTGCTACATAGGCGCTGCCCAGAATTGGCGTACGCATCAATAGTTTCCGGCAAAAACATTGAAACGCTGCCTCGTCGCCACAATCGCATAGGGCAAGCTCATAATGTCGTCAGGGTTGTTGATCCGCTTCAGATTTCGCTTGGACGTCATGGCAACCCGGGCCACTGTTGGCGAAGGCTCAACGCCAAACTCAGGCGCAAACTCACACGCCAAGTTGTACCTAAACGCCCTCAAATAGCCAGGCGGCAAGTAGAGCTGTGTGGCCAGCGTGACAGGCTGAACAATCTCATCCACAGAGACAAAGTGCCATTCCAAATCCCGTGTGGGCTTCGGATAGATCGTCATCTGGATGTTTGGATACTCCATGTTTACCCACATCACTTGTGGATAAGTGGAGGTCACCGTCTTCACAGCAATACCGTTGTACTGCTGCTGGTTGATCATTTTGATGCCGAACGACACGTTTGTCGTTGGATCGCGGAAATAAGTAGAGTCCTCAAGCAACACAGGACGGTTGCCAACAAAGTCACCCGTTGGGCCGAGTGTTCTAGAGATCTGATCCGCAGGCCAAGTGAACACTTGATCCTGGGTGTTGTAGATCATCAGCTTTTCAGTGTTCCACGAATCAATCATTTGATTCATGGCAAGAAGTGCGTCTTGAGACGTTTCAGCAGAGGGTACTTCTCCTTCTGCGATCTGGCCAATCAGCCGGAGAGCACCATCAATAATATCGCCAGCCGTCGCCATTCATCACTCTCCTTGCGCGATCACTCGCGGGGGTCTGCCTCGTCGCTTAACTTCCAGTTCATTAACGGGAGCCGCAACTTCAGACATGGAAGGCGTGTCAACATTATAACGCACCCATCCGTTTCGTTCATCTTCCTTAGCTTCAATGTCAAAGCTAGCAATCTTGTTGCCGTGGATTGGATGTCTGAGAAAGATCATTGTCATTTTTAAATTCCCCACACCATTGCTGGCATGGGGCTTACTACATTAAGCAGCGCGGTACAAAGTCCAAGAACCGTCGCCGGTCTTACGGGCAATATAACGAGCAGACGAAGTAACGGCAACAGTAGCACTTCCGACCAGTGTCCAGCCGGTACCGGCAACAACAGTTACAGCGCCAGTGCTGGTGCCAGTGTTGATGATAACAATTTCAAAAGCCGAATCAACTTTGGCATTGCCAACAACTGCTTCAACAGCAGCAACGGAAGGCAAGGTGTAAGAAGCTGCGGTAGTGCCATTGCCACCAACCAAAATGCCGCCGGTTACTTGTACTGCGGTCAGCGTAGCGGTAGCCGTAGCGGTTTGTGGTGCAGTTTGGGCAAACATTTGGACTTCACTGACGTTGCCGTCGCCAATTTGATAACCGCCACCAACTGAAGGGAGAGCCATGATATTTTCCTTAAAAGAGTTACATAAAGGGGCCGAAGCCCCTCAAACAAGTTAGCCCCAGAGACGGCAAGCCATCGCAGGACGAATGACCTTATAGCCGTACAAAACGTCGATACGGCAAGGCATACGGTCATTGTTGATGTCGTATTGACGAACAATACGCATCGAGATGCCGTTGTGAACTTGACGCGAGGCCATGTCAACACCTTGAGGCATCAACAGATCGGCCGTAGCAAAGGTGATCGCATCTTTGTGATACACCAGGTTCTGCGGGTAAACAGCGGAGGCACCCCCAACGAAGGTTACAGTCGCGCCGTTTGCTGGGAAAGTATCCACAGTAGCCAGCGCGTTGGAGGCCGTGTAAATGGCGGGGCTAACCGACACGGTAGCAGCACCGCCAGCCGTTGCGGTCGCGGGAGCAGTTACCACAAATTGTAGCAGCGAGCCGGTTGATTCACGGGTTTGTGGGTTGACTGCAAAACAACCAGCAACGGTAAACACTTCACCTTGAGCAATAGTGGCATTGGCCCCCAAGCCGGTCAGGGGAATGGAAGTCGCGCCTTGCGCAGTAACAGCAGCCGAAGTGGTGCCGTTGGTGCGTGTTCCAGTGGTAAACACCTTGATAGACTGAGACATGTTGATCTCGTCAAAGCCCAACACGCCAGTGCCCATCATGCCGTTCTTGAACTGCTTGCTGATGGTGTCGGTAGGATTGAACAGACCCTTCATGCCTTCAACCAGGTTAGCGTTGGCGGCTGGGTTGACGGTGGCATAACGGGGGCTCATACCGGCAGCGTTTTCGTTCAGCTTTTGCTGGGCTTGCAGCAAAACCAAAGAGGCGCCAGGGGTCGTGCCAGGAGTGCCAACGGAGGAATAGATATCACGATAAGCATTGGCAACATCAGCATCAATTGAAGCAGCCAGTTGGCTAACGCGAGGCTTGAGAACACGTTCTGCGAAGTCATCCAATTGCATGGTGAGTTCGGCAGAGGTGAAGTTCACGCCAATGTGCTTTTGCGAAGCAACAGTCAAGGTCGTGGATTGCTCGTTGTCGTCCTGAACTTGCAGAGCGGCACCGTCCGTCACCAAAGCGCGGTCAGGCAGGCGAATACGCAGGGTGGAACCGATCTTGGCACCTTCAACTGCGAAACTATCGTCATCACAATGTTTGATGCGGATCGTTACTCCACATCCCTCTCTCGAGGCCCTAGCTTTCACTAGGGGTCAGACTATATCTTCAAACATTCCGCCAAATTCGGCCTGAACGGATCATTGAAACCAATGATGCTGTTACGCCGTACTTAGCGCCGATTTCTCGGTGCAGGCCAACTTCGCTACGAATCGCTTTTACTTTTTCAGCGTTTAACTTCGCATGGCTATTTTTTTCGCCATGCGCTTGACGTTTTTTGGCAACCATGTCGGCCATATTGTCGTCAAAAGTCCCAGAGAACAAATGTCCCGGATTGACACACTTGCGGTTATCGCACTTGTGCAAAACAAAGTCTGTTGCAACACCATTAGCCAATTCATAGGCTACGCGGTGCGCGTAAGCAGTCTTTCCGTCTTTGTGGAACTGACCATAGCCATTAGGCATGATGCACCCAGTCCACTCATGACACCCGTTCTTGTTAATGCTTACTTTTTCAAAAAATCGTTCGCTAATTGGTCGCTTCATGCTTGCCCCGCATTTCGCTCCCACTTGGGAGCTACGCCTTTCGGCTAGTCGTTGAACCTTCATCATATCACTGTTAATGATAAGACGCTTGGCTGCTGATTGCCCAATCATCACGATTTTCAGACCTTCACGCTTGCTGTTTCCGGCTACGTTGTGGTTCATGATGCTTAAGGGGTTTCCAGCAATTAACGGGGTTTAGCGTCAGCTAGACTTGATGTTTACTGACGGTTAACGTTACGGGTAAGAACCAGATTGTTCTCCAGGATTTGGAGAGCTTTCCGGGTGATCATGTCGATCGTTAAGATTGAATTGGACACGGTATATTTCCTTAGGAAGAAGTTAAATTAACGGTTTCGTGCTTCCAACCTTTTCCGTTCACGCATGTTTTCAGCTTCAATCCACTGGCTGGCCGTCATAGTTTTAGTAGAGCGGGGATCAGTAGTATCGTAAGCAGGACTGCCAGTTGTACGGGCAGTAACAGGCGTAATCGGCGTTGGTGCGCTTGAAGTTTTCTTGACGGGAGGATTATCAGCCAACTTGGCTTCGATCTTCCCAATTTCCTTAGCTTGCACATAAGGCGTAAGTTTGGAAATACGTTCAGCTTCCTTTGGATTGGTTCCCAAGAAGTAAGCTACTTCAGGGCCAATGTCAGAGGATTGAATTGCTTCAGCCATCACGTTGGTGATTGGAAGACTCGGGTTGTATGCGACTTGTTCAAAGTCATCATACTTAGATCGAACCTCTTCTTCACGGTCGTGATAAGCACTCAGCACTTCTTGCTGTTGCCGCTTTGCTTCCCGGTCACGAAGCAGTTCTTCAGCCTTACGCAATGCCAGTGCTTCGGCATATGCGTCAACTGATTCAAACTGATCCGCTGAAGGAAGATTGGCGGGGGTTTGTGGCGCTTGCGACTGTACTGCCCGCTGCGCTTGTTCCCTTTCCCACTTACGTTGCTCACGAGCAAGCCTCTTACCAATGGCCGCATCAAGCTCTTCTTGGGTGAAGGTCTTGCTGGCTTCCGCTGGCTTTTCTTCCGGCTGAATAACTTCAGACTCTGGCGCTGCCGTAGCTTCCAGTTCTGGCGCGGGCACTTCCGCTGGGATTTGAACTTCTTCGGTCATTTGTGAATCCTTAGATTCCCTGATGAATCGCACCAGTACGGGGTTAGTTTACTACTTATTTTATCCAAACTGCGTTTCAATGCGTTTGGTGATCTGACAGTTCTGCATATAGCCAGCGGTGTTTAAATATCCGGCCACTTTGATTCGCATTTGTATCCCGTCCCCACCTGCGGATGTCGCAGATTCTGTCGTGCCGTTCCAGAACACTGCGGTCACAGTGAATGGGTTGTCACCAACAGCCGAGGTCTGTGAATAAGCGATTGTGTATGAAGTGCCGGTATTGAACACGGTAACGATGCCGTATGAGATGGACGAATCGTTGTTGGTTGAAGCATTGGTCATGCCGCTAACAACAACGTCATATACGGAAGCGGTCAGTGTTTGATTGCTCGTGTTCTTTGTTGGGTTGATGCCAGTGTTAACGATTGCGGTCGTGCCGGACGTGCTCGTAACTTGATAGTTAGAGCCCGTTTGATTTATGACCCGGCTCGGCATTTTTGGATCGAACCTTGTTCGCACAGAGCCGTCGTTTACGTGAGCGCCTTTGTTTACCGCAGATGCTCCAGCAATCAAGAACCGCCCAGTGCTGCCACCCTTCTGATCTACACGAATCTTTAATTTGCTAGTGTTCACAGTAGACAAGAATGGGATTGTCACAAGTGCCCATCGGCCATTACAGGTGATCTGGTTTGCGTTGTAACCAAGCCATGCGACTGTTGCGGTGATCACGCCTTCGTCAAAGACGTACAAATTGAAATCTGCGCCTTCTTCAATTTGGCAGAAAATATCAAGCTGAACCGCGTTTCCTATGTTAACTGTAAGCGGGATATCGACGTATTCGCTGTATCCGGCGCAGGCCATGTAGCCGTATGGCGTGTCGTAATGCGCCAATCCCGTTTCTTTTGACTGCGATTGGTACAGGCTTGTTGGGTACGCCGGATTTAGAACGTCGTTCTGGTAATCGGCGTTAACGATAAATGGCGGCTGGCTCCCAAATGTCCTGACGTAAAAATAAGGCGTGACATTGTTAAGGAAATCGCTGCCGTAACTTATAACGCCGGTGTAATCAATAAATGTCACTGGAACTTGGCGCATCAGCTCTTCGCGAACAGTCAGTAAGCAATTTGCTGCGCCTGTCACAACGATATCATCAGTAGCCAATGGCGACATCCAGAAGTTATCGCGCACGGTTAACGAAGTGTCCGATGAACACTCCATCCGAACAACAAACGAGCCCCCATTGCTTTCAAAATAGTTGCGCTCAATCACAACATTTGCCAAGTTGCCGCCTATTACCTCCGGGGTCTGAATGCGGATCGCATTTGGCTGGCCCTCAAGCATGTTGTCAGCAATGTAGACTGGGCCATTGAATGCCCCCCAAATCCCACCAAGCAAATTTTGCTCTAGGTTGTTGCCTACGATTCGTGCACCAAAAATGTTGCCGTAATCAGCAAGCAGCGCATAGTTGCAACTGGTGAAATGGTTGTTTTCAATTACAAGCGTTGCAAGCGCAGAAGCAACCCCGCGAGATGGAATACGTACGGCAGAATTTAGAAAAACGCCTGTGCAATTTCTAATGACAACAGGACGATCTGGGCCATCCGCTTTTGATGTAAATACAAACCCATCGATCGCGTTTGTCGCGGTCTCAGGTCGAATTGAAATGCCATCAATAGTCCAGCACCCGACCGCTGGCGTTAGACGAGACCCTCCAAGATCGAAAGCTCTGGAGATGCCGCTTTTTGGTACGACATGCCCCTTTTTGTCATAGTCAACGCGGCAGCCAGAAAATCCGAAAATCCTGACGTCACCCCTTGTGAATACAATTGGCGCAGTGATTAGATAATTCTCTCTACTGTTAGGAATGCACAAACTTGACAAATTTTCTGCATCACAAGCATTAGCAGCAGCTTGGAAAGCTGACGTGTTGTTTGTGCCAGTTAATGTGCCAAAGTCAAAATCCCCGACAGCCCCAAAGTCCTTGACGCTAACAAACTCCCGCAACTTGCTCTGTACGGTAGTAACCACTGCCCCCACCCCAGCAGGCGTGTAGGCAGCAGCAGCCCCCAGGCTGGCAGCACTGACCTTAACGGTAGCCCCAGACTGCACCACAGGCACCACCTCGGTGCCCGCAAGCGGCAAAGTGGCCGACGTAAGTTGGGAGATTTTCTTGTCAGCCATGTTTTTTCCAGTTATTCAGCAGGAAACCAGTTGGGGTCATAGGGTTCAACCGTGTAACCGGTAACGCCTACCAAAAGACTGTCAGCAGGCTTTGCAAACACCCAAGAACCTTGTAGCGTTTCTTGCGCTACCGCCCAAGCCGTTGTGTAGCCTGTGCTCAAGTTTTTATCTTGTGTTGCGGCATTTGTGCCAAAGATCGGGAAGTGCCTAAAATTGGCATCTTCCTGCACAGCCTCTTCAGTCGTCAGAGCGGCTTTATCCACCACTTGGCCGGTTGATACATCCATCAAATCTGGCGAACCCACGGCCTTGAGCATGTTGGCGTAAACAACTTCAAGCGTTTCTTTTGCAACTGCTTCCGTTGTAAACACTAAGTAGTCCATGATTAAACAGTGGGTGGGGTTGATTTGTATGGGTGACCAACTGGCAGGTTAGCTTCCAAGCCCCACTTCCAGGCCAGGTAGCCTTCGAGTTTTTGGCGGTCGGCGATGGAAACAGCGGTTGTAGTAATCAGTAATTCACCAGCATAGCCGTTATAAAACTCTGCAGTTCCATTCACACTTCCAATAAACAGTGTCGAAACTGATGGAAGAGCCACGTCGATACTGGAAGTGGACCCTTGTTGAACGCCATTCCAAAATGATGTTTTGCTAACCCCACGTTGCCGATGGTAAGACGCAATGCCGTAGGTATTGTTAACAAAACCGTTTGCGGGGTTGTCGATAGTGCTTACTCCACCGTCATTCGACAAAGCGGAATGAAGTCCGTATGGATAGACACAATATATTGGTCCTGATTGCCAGCGGAATAAGCTGTTGGTTATGCCGGTGCGTTGCGTTACAGCAATCAAAGAAATATCGTTGCCGGATAGCGGTAGCGGCGCAGACAACGTGTAGCTGGTCCCGTTGAATTGTAGCGCGGGTTTCCCGTTGAAATCCGAAAGGTATAAAGGCTGGTTTGCCGCCGTCGCCTGCGTAGCATGTCGGTTGTTGCCCGACTTATCGTTCCACTGGCTTACGTTTGAGCCATTCAACGTAATGCTCGCCGTATCTTCAGCATCCAGCCAAAGCGCCGTGGTGAGCTGTGCAGGAGTCCAAACTCCGCTGGGGTTTCTTGACCCAAGAGTGGGATAGGAACGTAGGCCAATGCCTAATCCGTTCCTGACCGGAATTCCCCAGCTCATCGAATATTGATCGGCTTGGCGTACAGAGTGCCCCCAGCCGAAATTTGAACCGCACTAACAACCCAACGCCCACCAGTGCCCGCAACGCCAGTTGATGGGTTAGGCACATTGAACGGAACAGGCGTGTTGGCGGGGATTGGCGTATCAGCCGTAGTGGCCGTCACACCTTCACCAACTCGGATAAAGGCATCCGATGTAGACCAAATTAAAACCCCCTGGGGGCCAGGAGGCCATTCCAACGTGGTTCCAGCCGTACCCGTATACGCTACGCTCTTTGCGCCATACGACGCATCCATGCAAGGTCGAAGAAGTTCCATTTTTTACCTCACGCCAGAAAGCGTAGTTTATAAAGCGTAGACAAGTACAACGCAATAATTTCATCAATGATATTGTGCAACGGAGTACAGTCTTTATCCACAATTTTATACCGCTCCGCCTCAATCTCGTCCATCTGAGCCTGCAAGAATTCAACAATGTTGGTCGTCTTCTTGGCAGACATCAACGAGATAGACCCCATCAAGCCATACTTGCCCTGGTAGGCCTCAGCAAAGCTATCAGCCAGCCCAACAATCTCTTCATAGAAGCCTTGCAGAGCCATGTGCTTTGAGAAGCTGCGCGTGTTCAGATGAATTGAATGGGCCACATCCCGCCCCAAGAATAACATCCCAACAAAATCACATGCCTTCATTTTGCATTCCTTGTTGTGGCATTTGCTCAGGCATCTCTTCGCCCATAGACTCACGGCTTGGCATCTGGCCAATCAAATCGCCAGTGTCCATCGCCGCAGCAATCGTGCCCATCACAATATCCTGAATTTGCTCAGGTGACATACCCGCTTGCACAGCACTGATACGCTGCGTCTCGGCCTGGTACGCCTTCACCTGAGAATCAAACTCCTTGATTGCAATATCACGCGCTTCCATAGACTTGGACACGTTCTGAAGCATCTGATGCATCTGCTCCATCTCCTTGCCCATTGCCTCCATCTGCTGATTCGCAGCCTGCAAAGCAGGGTCGTCCTGATCCGAAAGCAGTTTGGGATCAATCGTCTTCTTCAATCGCTCGGCCATCTCATTCGCGCCAGGCCAATCCATGTTTTTGACAAACAAGTCGCCAGCCACAGCCCACAACTCAGGATTGCCCTGAAGAATCTGGCTCATCGCCTCCATAGACTCTTGGCGCTTGGTCATGTAACTCGGACCAGTCGTAACGCAAACATCATATTTGCCAACGCCAGGGTTGTAGATCTTCTCGATCACAATCCCATTTTGGTCCTGAATTTTCTTAACAGGCATCGGCTGCGTTGGATCAATCTTTGCCATCTTGGTTTCACCATCGATGCCAATAATCCGAGCAATTCGCTGTGTATCATAAATCTTTGGTGCAAGATCAATGATCTGCCGTCCGATGTATCTGACCGCACGGGAGTAGTTGTCAACGAAGTGATATGTTCCCGTATCGCCTTGCTTCTCACGGGCCAAAATAGCCCGTCCAGATCGCTCGTTAGACGTGGCACCCAAACTCGCGTCATATTGCCCCGTTGTGGACTTAATGTCCTCCGAAGCCCCCATCTTGGCTTGAATAAGGCCTGTCTGGGCCATTGGAGGCTGGGCACGTTGAGGAAGGGGCAAGACCGCTCCCTGACCGTCCGTAACGTCCGGGTTGACTTCCAAGTACGGCCAGTTTTGCGTGTTGGCCGTCTTCCACTGGTTCTCATAACCCTCAAACTGGCCACCATACCCAATAAACGGAGCTTTGGGAGCCAAAGCCAACATCTCGGCCTCTTGGCTCACCCAGTAGTTGTACATCCGCTGTGCATCCTTGGCGTTACGTACCAAGCCAGACACATACAGCCGACCATCCACCTCAAATTCATTGCCAACCACGCGCACCACAGGGATGTACTTCCCCGCCCAGTCACGCTCTTCCAAAATCTCGTAACCGTTGATCTTGCACCACTTCACGCGCTGTGCATCCACCTGACGGGTGCGAATAGGCTTCATGCCCATCGCTTTCATCTCTTTATCTTGCGGATCGCCAGCAAATGCTGACACATTCCCGTGGTACAGGTTCAGAGTCTTCTTCTCATGCTCAATGTAGAAGTACTCAGCAATCCGAACAGTGTCCTCATTGACCCACTGAGACAACGACTGATCCCCCACCCCCAACGTCTGCAAAGTGGAGATAGGATTGGCATCCGGGAACATGCGCTCGTAATCTTCCTTGAGGATGTCCTCAGTAATGAAGCACCACTTGGCATCAGACCCACATGGATCCTGAATCGTCGGATCCATGTACACCGAGAACCCATTCCTCACCCGGCCAATCTTGATGTCCTGGTCAAACGAGTTCTCGTCGCAATACTCCGTCAACAGCCGGATGTAGCCCTCACCATACACAACCTGGTTTTCACAAGCAGTGTCATACGCCACATCAGCGTCAGAGATGTACTCAATATGACGCACCAGCCCGTCATAAATCTCAGCCATCTCAGGATCGGCTTGATCATCCACCGGAATGACCTTGATTGATGGCCGATTCTGGCGCTGATCATTCGTTACCTGACGCACATGCTGAGGCAGCTTGTTCATCGTCAGGCAAGGCCGAGCATTGATCGTCTGACCTTGCACCGCCCCACGAGTCGCCAACACATCAGCCGGCCACTGCCAATGATTATCAGGGGAGCCAGCAAAGAACCTCAGGTCGTCCAGCTCGTCTTCACGGCTTTCTGAATACGCCGAGATCGCCATGTTAAGCCGAGCCCGAGCAGCAGCCAGAATGTCAGAATCTGACTTGCCGCTAGTCTTCTTCTCATTGGTAACCGATCCCGCCGCAGTCAGTTCACCCATGTGTTATTTACCCTTTTTGGCAGCAGGCTTGGTCGCCATGATTACACGCAGTGAATCAACGCAAAGTTGATTACCACAGCTTCAGCCAATGCCGTAGCAGCGGTAATGTTACGCAGCGTAATTGAAGCAGTACCAGCACTCAAGCTGTTCACCCAGCAGTTGTACGATTCAATCGTCGCACCAGAACTGATCGTCACAATCAACGTGTCATTGGCGCTGATAAAGCTGTTATTCAGCGTGAACGAAACGTTAGTCTGAGCGGCCAGCGAGGCAGCATTCAGCGTGATACGACCAGCAGACTTGTTCAGCGTCACAGCAGTTGATTTGCTGGTTGCTTGAGTCACAGTGCCCTGAGCCGCCGCCGTATAGCCCAACTCACCATTGGAATATACGCTGGAACCAACAACCGTTGAAGGTGTTACGGCACCAATAGGTGTAGCGTCAATCGAGCCGCCAGAAATCGCTTGGTCGCTAAACGCAACACCAATTGCAAGAGTATTAGGCATTTTAAGATCCCATCCAAGAGTTAGTAACGCCGCCACGGCCAGAACTACTCACTCGACGCACGTTTTTAGGATTGTACTCCCTACTTGCCACAGGATAAGCAAAAGTTACCGCCAAAGCATCCGCCGCATCAGGAGAAGCCAATCCCCGGGCCTTCATCTCCTTCTTCCCTTCCAAAAATATCGTCCCAGACGAGTCCGGCTTCTTCATCGGCCCCAGCAAATCAGACCTCAACGCCCTATCTACCGGTATTGAAGCCGTTTTTAACCAATCCCGCATTGCACCCCACATTTCCGCCCGTTTGTTACCAAACATTACCGGATTCTTAGCCTTCCAACCAAAGTTCACGCCCCTGACCTTGTACCTCTGCTCCGTCAGCCTATCCAACACCCCATACCCCAACCCACCCTCATCTATCACCACCATCGTGGGCTTGTACTCCTCAATCACCTCAATCACATGCCCCACCGTCACCATCGTATCGTCCCCCTTATAGCGACGAATCTCCACAATGTCCCGACCCTGCCTCACCACAATGACAGTTGAATCCATCCCCCCACGCGCCGGATCCACACCAATCACTATCGGCGCACTCTGATCCTTGTACCTAGGCCTATTCGCAGCCTCATCAATCACCACAGGCGAAATGAACTGATCCTCACCAGCCGCAGGGAACTCCCCATACACCTCCACCCGCGCCTGAATCGAGTCCTCACCATATTCCTCAATGATCTGCTCATAAACCGCCTTGTCAGTCCCCTCCACCGACCGCGCATCAATAACCTTCGTGCGCCAAAAGTCCCTCTTCGCCCCAAAACACTCAAAAAAGTACCCCACATTACGCCGAGGATTCGAAAACGCCAACCAAAACCGATTAGGCGTGTTTTCCGTGAAAAAACCCGTCGCCACAGACCAAATAGCATCATCAATACCCGACGCCTCATCAAAAATCACCATCACACCATCAAAGTTGTGGACCCCAGCGTACGCGTCCGGGTTCTCAGCACTCCACAACCGACCCTCAATACCCCAATACCTCGTCCCCTTCTTCAAATCCTTCTCAACCAGCTCCGTTAACCACTTCGCAGGCAAAACCCGCGTCGCACTAATCTCAAACCAATGCGAATTCAACCCCATCGCTAACCACTTCGTAATCTCAGCCCATGTCACCGACCTAAGCTGCGGCTCACTATTGGCCGAAATGATCGTCGTGGACCCTATCCGCGTCGACAACATCCAAATCACAATCCACGACACCAACGCCGACTTGCCAATCCCCCGACCCGAGCTGATCGCCTGCCTCAACACCTTGTACGCAATGTCGTCCTCACTCTCGTGAGGCTGCTTGGCATCCGTCAGCGCCTTGTTCGCCTTGATGTGCTCCGCCATATCACTAAGCACCTCCCTTTGCCACTTCCTAGGCCCCTTAAACCGCTCCAGCGGCGTGCCCTTCTCTCCCCATGGAAACGCATACATCACAAACGCCAATGGGTTGTCCTTGATCTGGGGGCTCCAGATAAGTGACATCAGCTCCTGCTCTTCTTTTGGCTTGTAGATGGGGGTTTGCATAATTGATAAGATGGTGTGGAATGTAAACAGTTTAACTAAGGAAACTCATGGAACCAACATTGATGCTAGGCGACTGCCTGGAAGTCTTGCGTACCCTTCCCGACAATAGCGTGGACTCAGTAGTCACCGACCCACCCTATGGCCTCAGCTTCATGGGCAAGAAATGGGACTACGACGTGCCCGCCTCCGAAGTATGGGCCGAGTGCATGCGAGTCCTCAAACCCGGCGGCCACCTGCTGGCGTTTGCCGGAACCCGCACCCAGCACCGCATGGCAGTGCGCATCGAAGACGCCGGGTTTGAGATCCGCGACATGATCGCTTGGGTGTACGGGTCGGGGTTTCCGAAGTCGCACAACCTGAAAGATGAATGGCAAGGCTGGGGCACAGCCCTAAAGCCCGCCCTAGAACCAATCACCGTGGCCCGCAAGCCATTCACCGGAACCGTGGCCGCAAACGTGCTGGCGCATGGGACTGGGGCGATTAATGTGGATGGGTGCAGGGTGGGGACGGATGAAAAGCTGGGCCGAATCAATAACCAAGCGGCCACATGGGGCACCTATGGCGGCGGACCAAATAGGGCGGCACTTGGCGAGGTTTCCGGCCGCTGGCCCGCCAACCTGATCCACGATGGCGGTGAGTTCCTAGGCGAACAAGCCCGCTTCTTCTACTGCGCCAAAGCCAGCAAGAAGGATCGGGATGAGGGCAACATCCACCCCACCGTCAAACCCACCGACCTAATGCGCTACCTCTGTCGCCTAGTCACTCCACCAAGGGGGGTTGTCCTAGACCCATTCATGGGAAGTGGCAGCACCGGTAAAGCAGCCAAGCTTGAAGGCTTTCAGTTCATAGGCATCGAGCGTGAAGCTGAGTACCTGGAAATCGCTAAGGCTCGGATTGAGGGGGTAGGAGCAGGATAAAAAAGATAAAACGCAGGATAAAAATAAAATTTTGTGTGGGGGATGGCCTCCACAAGGCCCGATGTGCAGGGCCCTACCCCCCCCTCTCGATTCTCAAACAAGCATAGGCACAGCAGGCATGGGTCTATGCGTGGCGTGCATGAGGTAGGGAGGCTAGCTGTATGGAGGGCAATCGTGGGTACTTTTGCTTTGTCAAGTGCACACCTAGTGTTTCCCCTAGTGTTCTTTTGCAAAAGGATCGTTTACATTGGAGTCACTGCGCAACACGACATCCGAACCGCGCAGCAACCTAAAGGAAATGATCATGCTGCACTACGCCAACCGCACATACGCGAAAAACTCCAACGAAATGATGGAGTCTCTGTTCACTGGACCAACAACACCTAACGGGTTCTACAAA
>Ga0315904_10004119_pt1 | contig 20961 bp, 21 predicted proteins | sample LakEriMetagenome_6_FD_203529 | JGI IMG/M metagenome (GOLD analysis project Ga0315904, IMG submission 203529) | Freshwater fungal communities from buoy surface, Lake Erie, Ohio, United States - Buoy 12 MA120 | ecosystem: Environmental > Aquatic > Freshwater > Lake | place: USA: Lake Erie, Ohio...
AGTCCTTACCATGATACTTGAAACTCACGTTGTCATGACGCACAGGAACCAGCACAGCATCGCTCATATCTTCTCCTCGTTGTTGAATACCACCAAGTCTACATCTATTATCGGCATTTGTCAAGGGTTGGCATTAGAAAAAAGTTTTTGTGCTAACTCGTTTGTCTACAAGAGTTTAGGAAAAAGGCGGGCGGCCGGCCTCGCCGCAAAGTCTTATGCGGCAAGGCTTTAGGCTCAGACGGGAGCAACCACCCAATCGGGGGTCACGATCATCCGATCCTCGAACGGAGTACCGTCGCTGAGGAACCATTCGTAGTTCTTCTGGTACACTCGCACCGGGCTATACTTGTTGATACGATCCTTCGTGGTGCTTGTATGCCAGCCGCCGCTATTGAGCATCACGCTATCATCCGGATAAATCACCACCACATTAGTACCATGCAGTTCGATGGCAACGCTACCATCGGCCTGAATGTATGCGTAGGTATTGTTGCCAATCTTACGCTGGCCCCGGTTACGCTTTCCGAGAACCATCTTAGTCGCTTGTGCGTGAGTCATGTTCTTTCCTTTGGGGTGATGTTCTTATATCGACATTATACAGTCTAGCCTTTAGGTGTCAACAAGAAAATAAAAGATTCTTGGGATTGTTCTAAGGTCTTGAATCTAAAGAGTTTGCGTCAAATGCGGGCGGCCCGCCTCGCCGCAAAGTGTTATGCGGCAAGGCTTTAGGCTCAATCGTCGTAACTTCCGTAGCCGTCATCACTATGGAAATCCTCACGATCATCATCGCCATAGTATCCGTAGTCCTCATCGGTTCCCCAGCCGCACGAACTCATGGCACTATCATGATCGCCATCCATACTATCATCGTAGTTATCATCCCATTGGTCGATCATTTCATCAGCGTCCAGATCATCGCCGTAGAAATCGTCATGGTCATCGTAGTTATAGTCCACGTTATCATCCTCATAAGAGTTATCGGGATCGAACAGGGGATCGGGGTGACTCATCTTATTATATCTTCTCAAAGAATAGGGGTATAACTAGTAAAGACAGAAACAGCTATTGTGAACGATACCACTAAAATCAAAATCATCTCTTTATCGTTTTGGTGCATCTTTTGCTTTCTATAAAAGGTAGTTTACCAGAAAGATAATCTCTGTCAAGCCTAAAAAACATTGGCCCAAAAAGGTTCATTTGGACACACATCGTCAACGATACCGACCACTTCTGCCCAATCCCAGTAGTTGATTTCCAGATCGGGATCGTCAATCGGTTCGATCATCGGCTCAAGAATACCCTGCTCCGCAAGGTCGGCCAGGATACCGTTCACATCGTCGAAGTCGTTGAGCATCGTCGTTCTCCGTTGGGGTGATGCACTGATTCTACAGAGTATTATCGGCTTGTCAACCCCCTTTTCTTGAAAAATCTTTTTTGTCGCAACTCTTTTGCTGATAAGAGTTTATGTCAAGCCGGGCCGGCCGCGTTCGCCGTAAAGTCTTACAGCGTAACGCTTTGCGTCAACCCCTCCATCCGAAGGGGGAAAGTTCCTCGCCGCAGGCCAGAATCGCAGCATACTGCTCGGCCAAAGCGGCCTTGCGTTCGGACGAACCGGGCTTGCCAACAGGTACGATCATGGTATCTTCACCCCCATTGTAGCGGGGGTCAACCTTTTCAGGCTTGTTCTTGCTTCCTTTGCGGAGAGCCTTGCGGTTGAACTTGTGAACCTTTTCGCTGTGGATCGGGCCGTACACACCATCGGCAAGTGATGGCTGATGCCGTGTTGCCATTCCGAGAAAGCACATGCGAGCCTGTCGCTTGGCATCTTCGATGATCTTGAACTTAGTGGCCATTGTCGTTTTCCTCTTGGTGGTAGTGATGAACGTATTTTACAGAAACTTTTTTACCGCGTCAACCCCTCTAGCGAAGGGTGGTCAGTCCCTTGAAGTGAGAGAAAAGAAGAATCAAATCCCTGCCAGGATACTTGTCGTCGATATACTTCTGTGCAGTCATTTTCCGATTGTCGGTAGAGCCAACGAACTGCACGACCGCACCATTCTCATCGACCACCTTCCACACCTTTTTCTGTACGATCTTAGGAAGGCTACTGATGAAGTCGTTGATATGAGTTGCTTTTTCCATTTTTTTCTCTCTTTCTTTCTTATATCGACATTATACCATGGTATTCTTGAGCGTCAAGCAAAAAGTTTCCTTAAAAGATCGTAAGGTTCGTAAGTCGTTGATGCGTAAGAGTTTACGAAAAACGCGGCCGGCCCGCCTCGCCGCAAAGTCTTATGCGACAAGGCTTTAGGTCACGTTGCGTGAATGAAAACCTTTTCGCTCGTGGTCTGATTCGTGATGGTCACGATCCAGTTACGACCACTACCATCCTCACGCATGATAGCATTGACAAGGCCAGCGTATACCCTGCCCTTCGGATCTATCACACTAGTATACTTGCCAGCGATCATAGACGCGAAGATAGTGTTGAGGCTGTTCTTTCGATTAGCATAAGCAGTGCCAAACATTTCTTTTTCCTTTGTGGTGATGAATCTATTTTACAGAAATCTTTTTGTTTGTCAATCCCCTCTTAAGGGCGAGCCTAGTTGCTCATCCATGACGCTACCGTAGAGAGATCATCGGCCATTTCGACCGTCGATCCATCGGCCAGACGAACATTCCACACGTTACCTTCATCAAAGTGCCAGCCAACGATCACACCAGAAACACTATCTACAACCACCTTATCGCCAATCTGGAACATCTTGCATTCTCCTCTTTCTCTCTTACTCTTATATCGACATTATACCATACCCATCTTGAGTGTCAACAAAAAAGTTTCCTTACAATACCGTAAGGTTCGCAAGTGCTTACAGGGTAAGAGTTTACAGCAAACGTGACCGCCCCGGCTCGACGTAAAGTCTTTAGCCATAAGGGTTTAGGTTCAACCGATCCTTTCGGCCATAACCTTTCCAGCCTTGAACCGCACCACCCTACGCTCCCCGATCATCACACTCTCGCCCGTTCGCGGATTGCGAGCCTTGCGAGGAGCAGTCACCTTTACAGTGAACACGCCGAAGTTTCGCAGTTCGATACGTCCCGTTGTAGCGAGCGTTTCGATCATGCTGTCAAGCGTAGCCTGCACAATCTCACGAGCCTGATCGCCCGTCACGCCAACCTTCTCCGCGATACCCTCAACCATGCTTCGCTTCGTTCCAACCATTGCTATCTTCTCCAGTGGTGTGATGCTCAGATTATACCTAATCTTTTTCAGTCTGTCAATCCCCCCTTATATGGGGATCATGAGACGCCCATCCACGATGCCTTTTCCATACAGAAGTTATAGAACATATCGTTCAATACTTCTTCGTAGTTGCTGTCCGTAAGCCTACGTCGATCCATCGTAGCGTCACACTCAGCAAACAGCCTACCATCTGGCGTGAACAGTAGCACCACATTGTACGTTTCGCTACCCCAGATAGCCTTGAGAACATCATTCACTTTGTTCTTATCCATCATACCCTCTCTTTCTTTCCCTTATATCGACATTATATCATACTTTTCTTGAGACTTCAATAGGATTTTTGCTGAAAGTTTCGTAAGGTTCATAAATCCTTATGCGACAAGAGTTTACGGCAAACGCGGCCGCCAACGCTCGATGTAAAGTCTTATGGTACAAGAGTTTACATCAAAGGGGGTTTTTTCATTTCCACTGACTCCCAATAAAAAACCGATAAAAGCCCCCGGTGGTCTAGACAAAACTCCAACCTTATAAACTAATTGGCCAGTTTAATAGCCATTTTCCACAAACTTATAAAAAAAAGCAAGCACCAAATTGATGCTTGCCTCTTTTCAAACTATGATTCATTAATTATGCTAATAGTTATATTTTACCCATTGATTATTATAGTAACCATAGTTTATTACGGAGGGATAATAATTGTATCTATAAGTATTATAGATTACAGGAACATATATTAGCCTATTTTCCACAGTTGTTATCATCCTATTCTCCTGCACAATCACAGGAACATAAAATACATTATTTGAAACTTGATACGATGGAACTATTGGTTGTTGATACGCATATGCTACTGGCTGAGAATAATGCTGAAAATAATCACAAGAATACGCAATATTACAGCTAATAATACAAAATACAAAAAATAATAAATTTTTCATATCAACTATCATTTGCAACAGAAACATCATTAATAACAGGATTCTTCCTTGGACGGCCCCTTGGCTTATTAATTCCTATTTTTCTTCTTTGGCGACGAATCATAGCTGTTGATACAGTTTCACCCGTCATACTGCTTAATTTTGCGGCCAATGCCCCATCACTATACGCATTAAGATTATCTTTAATATACTGAAGTTCAGTGGCTGTCCATTTTTTATATGTTTTCATAAATTAGTTCCTTTTGACAAAAAGTGTACTTTAACTATAATATATTAGATCAAACTTCATCAAAGGCAAGAAAAAATGACTAATGAACCTATAATTCCTTCTGTTTTAACAGTCAAATCTATTGGAGTAGATGTTTCAAATGATCTTAAAATTGATCAAACCAAAAGTATTGCACAATGCTTATATGACCAAAATAATACAACAAAGATAATATCTAGTGAAAAAAAACAACAAGAAGAAAATAATAAAGAAGAAGAATAAAGATAACTTATATGGTGTTAATGAACAAGACTTTTTAAATGTTATAGATATAATAACAAAAAAATTGGCCTATAAATTTAAATTTGGATATCATGATATTGATGATATGCGCCAACAAATAACCATATTTGCTATTGAAGGATTAAAAAATTACGATCATAATAGGCCCCTAGAAAATTTTCTATGGACCCACGTTCGTAACAGATTATTTAATTACAAAAGAGACAACTATCAACGACCCAACAAACCCTGCTTAACTTGTCCTTTTTATGATCAGTATTTAAAAAATAGTAATAGTAATTGTTCAAAATATAAAAATAAAAATGATTGTGATCTATTCTATAAATGGTTAAATCGTAATACTAATAAAAAAAATCTTATGCATCTAACAACAATAGATGATATTAAAGATTATGGTAACGTATTTGAAACCCCCACCGACTCTGCTCAAGATGTTGCAGTTAAAGAGATTCTAGAAAAGATAGAAGATAAACTTAATGGAGAATTAAGAGAAATTTATCTTAAACTTAAAAATGGAGTAAGAGTTAATAAAGCTGATTCTGACAAATTATTTAATCATATTAAAAACGACATATTAGATAGTAATAACGATGAGTAAAAAACGCGGACAACTAAGTTTAGAAGAAGAAAAATTTATCAAAGATAATATTGATTCTTTAACTATAGAACAGATGGCCACCCACTTAAATCGTAACGAAAGTCCCGTTAAACGTTACATAATTGAAAATCAACTTTATATTAATGATGATACTAAAAACGAATATAATACACTGAAACAAAAGCTTCATAGTAAAACATTCTGGAAAGAAATTTCTCGTCAATTTGATAGTGAGAGTGGGGAATTAGAATATTTTGAAGAAATATGGATAAATTTAATCAAACAATTTCGAGAAGATGTTTTGCCCGCCGAAGAACTTCAGATTAAACAATTTATCACCATAGATATTCTTATTAACCGAAGCATGAAAGAAAGAAAACGTCATATTAGTGAAACTGAAAAATTACAAAAGCTTGTTGATAAAGAATATGAAAAACCTGAAGATCAAAGAGATATTAATAGATTAACCAATTTAGAAAATCAGCTTAGTTTCGCACGAAATAGTGTGGCAAGCTATACAAATGAATATACTAAATTATTATCCGAGTATCAAAAAATTAGTAAAGATCTTAAGGCCACCCGTGAACAACGAATCAAAAGAATAGAAGACGGAAAAAGTAGCTGGGTAGGTTTGATACGAATGCTAGAAGAAGAAGATGTTAGGGAGAAAGAAGGAAGGGAAATGGCCATTTTAAGCATGGCAACAGACAAGGCTCGCTCTCAATTATATAATTATCATGAATATCAAGATAATAAAGTAGATATTCCAATATTAAATGATGAAAGTATAACATCAAGAGATGACCATGAGAAACTATAATGATCCACAATATAAACAATGGAGAAAATTAATCAAAACACGAGACCACAATACTTGTCAGTGGCCCAATTGTAATAGTCGTAAAAAAATTCACGCCCATCATATTAATAAGTGGGCCGATTTTCCCGGCTTAAGATATCATCCTCTTAATGGTATTTGTCTCTGCAAAATTCATCATGATTATATTAAAAATAACGAAGAATCATACGTTGGTTTTTTTCAACAACTATTAATGAATAAACAAAATCAATTTAAAAAATAATATGGCTACTAATCCATTTACTATTATTATCGATACTAGAGAACAACATCCCTGGGAGTTCCCAGAATTTGCTGTTGCTAATAAAAAGTTAGATACTGGGGACTATAGTATAGAAGGATTAGAAAATATTTTCACCATAGAAAGAAAAAGAAGCGTTAGTGAAATTGCTGGAAATATAACTGAAAAAAGATTCATAAATGAGATGGAACGAATGGTGGAATATAGGCATAAATTTATCCTTATGGAATTTACATTAAACAGTCTATTAGACTATCCGGTGGGATCAACAGTGCCAAGAAGACTATGGAATAATTTAAAAATTACTGGTAAATATATTTTAAAATCTTTAACAGAGATTAGTATTAAATATAATGTTCATATTATTTATTGTGGAAGTACAGATAATGCAGAAGAAGTGGCCTTATGTATAATGAAAAGAATGGCGGAAACATATGGCAAACAATAATGTAAAGCTTTATCAAGATGCATGGTTAGGTCTTGGTGATCTTGATAGTCTCGTTATACCAAATAATCCTATGATTGGTCGCTCAAAGATCGATATAGAAAGACCAGATCTGCATCTTTTAAGACTATTAAGAGATCCTAAATATATGGGAACAACAGTTAAACTCTTATTTAATATAGAACTACATCCTATACAAGTTGTTCTTCTTCAGGAATTTTGGGACCGTCCATTTCCTATGTTCGTTGCAACCCGTGGTTTTGGTAAAAGCTTTATCTTAGCGCTATATTCTTTATTAAAATGTATTTTTGTTCCTGGTACAAAGATAGTAATAGTAGGTTCCGCTTTTAGGCAGAGTAAAATTATTTTTGAATATATGGAAAATATTTGGAATAATAGCCCAGTTTTAAGAAGTATCTTTAGTGGTAATAATGATGGTCCAAGAAGAGATGTTGACCGATGCACTATAAGATTAGGAGATAGTTGGACGATTGCTGTACCACTAGGAACAGGAGAAAAAATCAGAGGTTTACGTGCTCATATTATTATTGCTGACGAATTTGCTTCAATATCTCCAGAAATTTATGAAACAGTAGTTTCTGGTTTCGCTGCTGTAAGCGCCAGTCCTATTCAGAATGTTAAAGAAGAAGCTCGTAAACAAGCTATGAAAGATAGTGGATTATGGAGTGAAGAATTAGAAGTTTTACAAACTAAAAAAAATAATCAAGCAATAATTGCTGGAACAGCAGACTATAGTTTTAAACATTTTGCTAGTTATTGGAAAAGATATAAAAGCATAATAGAAAGTAAAGGAGATAAGCATAAACTAGAGGAATTATTTAAGGGTGAGGTTCCAGATAGCTTTAACTGGAAAGACTATAGCATTATTCGTATTCCTTATGAATTAGTTCCAAAAGGATTTATGGATGATAAACAAGTATCTCGTTCTAAAGCTACAATACATACTGGCATATATAATATGGAATATGCTGCGTGTTTCACAGAAGATAGTGATGGATTTTTTAAACGTAGTTTAATTGAAAGTTGTGTCTGTAGCGAAAGTAAACCAGTTATTATTAATGACAAACCAATATTTTTTGATGTTTCAACATCAGGTAAACCAGATTTACAATATGTATATGGTGTGGATCCAGCATCGGAAAAAGATAATTTTAGTATAGTTATACTAGAATTACATCCGGATCATAATCGAGTAGTTTACTGTTGGACCACTAATCGTAATAATTTCAAAGAACGTCAAAAAACTGGATTAGTATTAGAGCATGATTTTTATGGATTCTGTGCTAGAAAAATAAGAAATTTAATGAAAACATTTCCTTGTGCTAAATTAGGCATGGATGCTCAAGGAGGCGGAGTAGCAATCGAAGAAGTGTTACATGATCCATCAAAACTAGATGTTGGTGAAAATCTAATATGGCCAATTATCGAAAATAAAGAAAAAGATACTGATCATGAATCAGGATTACATATACTTGAATTAGTTCAATTCGCCAGAGCAGATTGGACAGCTCAGGCTAATCATGGTTTAAGAAAAGACTTAGAAGATAAACTACTTATTTTTCCCAGATTCGATCAATTGAGTTTAGCTTTAGCTTTAGATAAAGAAAATAAAGACATAATGGAAACATCTTTTGATAATCTATATGATAGTGAGAGTGAACTTATTCTAGAAATCGAAGAACTAAAAAATGAATTGACAACTATAGTAATGACACAAACTAGCTCCGCCGGAGGAGCCAGAGATCGCTGGGATACTCCTGAAGTTAAATTACCAAATGGTAAGAAGGGTAAATTAAGAAAAGACCGATATAGTGCTTTAGTAATAGCAAATATGTTAGCGAGACAAATAAATAGAGCATCAGAACCATTAAATTATGACGTCATAGGTTCTAATCTAAGAGATAAAGGAATGAAACAGTCAGGAAATATGTATAAAGGACCAAATTGGTTTACCGAAGGAGCAAACGATAATATATATAAAGGAGTTTACAGATAGCTTGGTGTAATTTACTATAAATCTATCACAATACTAATACAATACTATTATGCCAAGAAAAAAGACCAAAAACGAAGTTATACAAGACGCTAGTCCACTAAAACCTGAAGAAGCTTACATAACATGGTCAGATGATTTGACCGATAAAAGAGAAGCTTTTAAAGAAATTGGCAAAAGCTTAGATGAATATGGATTAATAGATAAAGCCGTAGCTAATCAAAGTCGATATAGACTAGATTTTTCTAATTTAACAGGAGATACTAGCAGTCGCCCAGGATTAACTCGTAGCGATTATGATTACTTTCGACCAGAAGAAAGCATACCAACTCAACTTAAGTTAATTTTTAGAAAAGCATCTGTTATCTATGACAGAGTAGGATTAGTTAAAAATGTTATAGATCTTATGTCTGATTTTGCCAGTCAAGGAATAAGACCGGTTCATCCTAATAAAAGAATAGAAAGATTCTATCGTAATTGGTTTGATAAGGTTAATGGAGAAGATCGTAGTGAAAGATTTCTTAATAATTTATATAAAGTTGGAAATGTTGTTATAAATAAACAGACAGCTAAAATTAGTCTTAAGGTTGCAGATAGTTTATATAAAGCAGTTGCCGAAGCTGATTTTTCTATAGATAGTGAAGGATCAAAAATAGAAAAAAGAGAAATACCATGGAAATATACTTTTATAGATCCAGTATATGTTGATGTTATTGGTGGCTCATTATCTTCTTTTGTTGGAAATAAAACATATGCTATATCTTTACCAGCAGCTTTAAGAAAAGTTATTAATAATCCCAAGAATGAATCAGAACAAGCAATTATAAATCAATTACCATCTCAAGTAATTGAAGCAGCTAAAAGTAAAAAACAATATCCTCTAGATCCTAATAAAACATTAGTATTTCATTATAAAAAAGATGATTGGCAAACTTGGGCATATCCTATGATATATGCTATTATGGATGATATTAATATTATTGAAAAATTAAAATTAGCAGATTTAGCCGCTCTTGATGGAGCCATAAGTAATATTCGTATTTTTAAACTAGGTAGTTTAGAACATAAAATTGCACCAACAGCAGCCGCTGCTAGTAAACTAAGTGCGATACTAGAAAATAATGTTGGTGGTGGAACAATGGATCTTGTATGGGGTCCAGATATTGAATTAATAGAAAGTAAAACTACAGTACATCAGTTCCTAGGAGAAGCAAAATATACTCCGCATCTTAATAGTATTTATGCTGGTTTAGGAATTCCTCCGACACTAACAGGCACATATGGCGCTTCTGGTACAACTAATAATTTCATTTCATTAAAAACTTTGACACAAAGACTTCAATACGGAAGAAGAAAACTAATAGCGTTTTGGAAGCAAGAAATGATAGAGGTACAAAAAGCGATGGGCTTTAGATATCCAGCTAAAATAGAATTTGATAGAATGGATCTTAGTAATGAGGATGCAGAGAAAGCTCTATTAGTACAACTAGCTGATAGAAATCTTGTCTCCGATGAGATGCTACAAAGAATATTTGGATTTGATCCCGATCTTGAAAGAACACGTCTTAATAGAGAGTCAAGAGATAGAGATAGTGGTCGTATGGTTAATAAGTCTGGACCTTGGTATGATCCACAAGTTGAAGAATCTCTAAAAAAGATAGCTTTACAAAATGGTTTAGCAGCCCCAAGTCAAGTAGGACTAGAACTAGAAAAGAAAAAAAATGGAGAAAAAACTGGTCTAGAAATGAAAGCCCCACCAACTACAAACACTTCTGCACCATTGCCTGATATTCAAAAAGGTCAACCCCAACAAGGAAGACCAAAAAATTCTAAAGATAGTGAAAAAAGAAAGACCAAACAATTTGGACCAAGGACCGGAGCAAATATTCAATTGTGGGCTATAGCTACTCAGGATAAAATATCAGAAATTTTAAATCCAGTACTATTAGAATTTTATAGTAAAAAAAATATGAGAAGTTTATCTAGCACAGAATATGATGAAGCAGAAAGTGCTAAAACCAAAGTGTTCCTTTCTCTTGATCCATTAACTGTTATTAATGATGAAATAATTTTATCTAAATTAAATGATATAAATAATATTAAGATATCTCATATTTATAGCCATTATTTGGATTGGTCTAAAAATATCTCTATAGATTTAGATAAAGCCTTAACTTCAGAAGAACAAAAATACAATAAAGCCTATTTTTATAGCTTGGTGTATAATTCTGATATTGAATAATCCACATTAAGGATCATAATAATGATTGTATATAAATCTGAAGAAAATGATGGTTTATCTGAAGTATTATCAACAAAAGCTTGTGTTACATATGCTACATTAGCAGCTCCATCAGAGCCATTCAGCACAGAATCTGCTCCAGAACTAAAGGCCATTGCAAGTCTAGAAGATCAAGATCTATATTATGTTCAGTCTATTTTAGTTACTAGTTCTTGGAATAAAAATGATGATATTTTTGATAAAGTAGAAGTTTGGAATGCTAAAAATACACCAACTCACAAACCAACCAATTTAGAGCATGACGAAAATATTATTGTTGGTCATATTACAGCTAATTGGCCAATAACACAAGAAGGCATATTAATTAACGATAATACTTCTATTGATAGTTTACCAAATAAATTTCATATATTAACCGGTTCTGTTATTTATACTGGTTATAGTAATCCAGAACTAAAAAATAGAGCAGAAGAATTAATTAATGAAATTCAAAATGGGGAAAAATATGTTAGTATGGAGTGCTTTTTTAAGGGTTTTGATTATGGTTTAATAGATAAAAGCACTGGAAAGTATAATATACTACCAAGAAATGAAACAACAGCATATTTAACCAAACACTTAAGAGCTTATGGTGGACAAGGTGAGCATGAAAACTATAAGATAGGAAGAGTATTAAGAGATATAACATTCTCTGGAAAGGGATTTGTTAATAAGCCAGCTAATCCAGAAAGTATAATCTTTAATTCAGATAATTTAAAATTTGGTAAGGCTAGTATTAGTAATAGAGAAAAAAACGATAGTTTTAAAAAAATAGGTGTATCTTCAAATCAAGCAAATACTCAGGAGAATAATATTATGAGTTTAGAAAAACAAGTTGCCGAAATTTTTGAAAAAATTGAAAATATTAGTACAAATACTAATGCTTTAGTTGAAGCTAATAATACAATAGCCCAACTTAAGAATCAATTAAGCGCAGCTGAAACAGCTGTAGCCGCTAGCGATGAAAACATGCAAAAAATGAAAGCTGAATTTGATTCAGTATTAGCTGCTACAACAGAGACTCAAACAAAAGCAAATGAAGAAATAGCTGCTCAAATTGAAGCACTAAAAAATGAACTAGTAGCCTCTGAAGAAATCATTGCAGCTTATAAGAATAAAGAAGCTGAAATGATTAAAAAAGAAAAAAATATGAAAAGAATGGCATCTCTTATCGAGAAAGGTGTTGATTCAGAGTCAGCATCAGCCACTGTTGAAAAATTAGCAGACCTTACTGACGAAGCTTTCGAAGCAGTAACCAGTCTTGTAGCTCTAGCTGCTAAGCCAGTTAAGCCAGCAGAAAAGATCGAGAAAAAAGAAACCAAAGCAGAAGAACAATCTGATGTTTCAGAAGTTTTAGAAACAGCAGAAGCAACAGAAAGTATTGATCTTAGTGTTGGTGAGGATAGCGAAGAACCAGCAGTAGAAAATACTAGAGCAGCTTTAGTAGATTTTGTGTATAGTAGATTAGGCAAAAAATCAACCAATAAGGGAGAGTAAACATGGCTCTAAAACCAGACCGTATAGAAGCTTATACTGATATTTCATTTTTCTGCAATACTACAGCAGAGCGCGGTGGTATCGTTTCACACGTTACTGGCGGTAGTGGCGTTAGTATGGACGATTCAAACGCAGTAGTTGCTTATTCAGCAACTGGAAGTGGCGTTAAACCAGCCGGTCTATTACTAAATGATGTTGTTAATATTGACTTAACAAGACAACACATCAATTGGTTCAAAGACGAGGTTCAAGTTGGTGGTAAGGTAATCGTTTTACGTCAAGGTCAAGTAACAACCAACATGCTTGAGAGCGTAGCTCCAACAATTGGTCAAGATGCTTACTGTGGCGTTAGTGGTTTACTAACAAATGCTTTGCCTACCAGTGGTGTTAAGGTCGGTCGTTTCCTAAGCACCAAAGATCCTGATGGCTATGTCAAAGTTGATATCAACATAACTTAATTTTAAGGGAGAAGAAACTTATGTCCACCAATCGTTTTGAACCAACACCAGAGCTTACTGACCTATTAGTTCGTTCTGGTTCACCAAGTAGAGAAGTATCAGTAGCAGCTTGTCATGAGTTTGCTAAGGCCCTAGAGCTACCTCTTCGCAAAGGTTTGTTAAGCGGAGATATTCTAAATGGCATTTTTGAGCCAATTAAATTGGCCCCTGGTGCTACTCCAGAATTTCCACTTGACTTTTTAGCTCCAGGTTCTGAAAGAGATTTCGTAGCCTATACCATCCCAAATCACGGATATATTCCAGAGCGTCACGTTGAGAGCGATTACGTCATGGTTCCAACCTATGATATCGGCGCCTCAATCGATTATCTCTTAAAATATGCTCGTAATGCTCGTTGGGATGTTGTTGGTCGTGCTATGGAAGTTCTCGAAGGCTCATTTGTTAAGAAGATGAACGACGATGGCTGGCACACTCTATTAGCTGCTGGCGTTGATCGTAATATCGTAGTATTCGATAGCGATGCATCAGTTGGTCAGTTTACTAAGCGTCTAGTAAGTCTCATGAAGACTGTTATGCGCAGAAACGGTGGCGGTAATTCTGCTAGTAATAATCGTGGTTTACTAACAGATCTTTATGTTTCACCAGAAGCAATGGAAGATATCCGCAATTGGGGTCTTGATCAAGTTGATGAGATTACTCGTCGTGAAATTTATGTAGCTGCTGATGGTACACTAAACCGTGTATTCGGAGTAAATCTACATGATCTAGATGAACTCGGAGAAGGTCAGGAATATCAACTATTTTATAGTAATATTCTTGGTGGTACACTACCACAAAACTATAGTGGTTCAGATGACAAGGTCGAACTTGTTGTTGGTTTAGATCTTCGTAAGAGCGACAGCTTTATTATGCCAGTTCGTGAAGAAGTTCAAATTTTTGAAGATGAAACACTACATCGTCAAAAGAGAGCTGGTTATTATGGCTGGGCAGAGCAAGGCTTTGCTGTTCTAGATAATCGTAGAGTACTACTTGGCGCTCTCTGATTTTTAAAGAACATACCATCAAATAAAGAAAGGCTGGCCTCGCGCCGGCCTTTTTTTTTAGGTGTATTATACTAATAACCTGATGCTTTTTTGATTTAATGCCCATAACTCTATTAATATAGTAGGATATAATATGGCAGCAAGTAAATATGATTTTCCTATAGAACAAGGTAGTTCTTTTAAACTTAGTTTAGTTTATAAAGATTCTGATGATAATGTGGTCGATTTAACTGGTTGGTGCTCCAGATTAATCTGGGTAACTAATACTGGTACTACACAAGTATTTACAACAGAAAATGTAAATGATACTTCTTATAATTTTACAATAGATGGTACAAATGGTAAGATTATATTATTAATACCGGCCAATACCACTAATTTATTTAATTTTTTTGGCGCAAAATATGACCTAGAATTACAAAGTCCCGAAGAGCTGTATGCTGGTGGCGGTAAATATACTATTAGATTATTATATGGAGATATAGAAATAGTTAAAAGATATACCCGTTCTGGTACTGCTCTGGAGTGTCAATGAGCGATTTTATATTGCAAATTATTGAACAAAATGTCAATAAAATACAAATCGAAACTAGTATCATAGATGTAACTCCTACTAAAATAGAGATCGAGCAGTTTAATAATGTTAATGTTGATAATGCTTATATAGAGAATATAATAGACAATGTCGAAATTCAGACATATGATTCTATTAATTTACAAATTACTGATACTGGTAAAATTTTAGCGGGAGATTTACCAGATAATATTCCAATGAGTAAAATTATTGGAAATCTTCATTATACAAGAATAGATGATTTAGATAGTCATATTATAGATATTGCTGGTTCTGGTGGCGGAGGGGGAAATGGCTCCCAAGGTATACAGGGAATACAAGGAAAACAAGGTATTCAAGGAGCACAAGGGTCACAAGGTAGACAAGGAACTCAAGGATTATATGGAGTACAAGGTATTCAAGGATCTCAAGGAGGAGGAGCCCAAGGAATTCAAGGTATACAAGGTTCTCAGGGTAGACAAGGTATTCAAGGAAGTATAGGGGCCGGATTACCAGGTTCTCAAGGAATTCAAGGAATTAGAGGTAACAGTGGTATACAGGGCTCAACTGGTTCCGGCAGTCAAGGAATACAAGGCATCCAGGGTAGACAGGGAATAACAGGTAGGCAAGGAATTCAAGGGATCCAGGGAACCAATGGTGGCCAAGGTATTCAAGGAATTCAAGGAGTTCAGGGTATTCAAGGAAGTACTGGTATTGGATCTCAAGGCGTACAAGGAATAATTGGTGCTTTATCTTGGACACCAAATTTTGTTGGAAATATAAGTCAATATGCTAGTAATTCTAACTCTTTTATTAAAACCGTTAGTACCGCAACCGCACAGGTTTATTCTAGCGAAGGATATACGAACGGAGCGTTCTGTTCTGCCAAACTTTCTGCAACAGATTTTGCAGCAGCTTTTGGTTTAACTAGCGATCCTACAGCAAGCTCAGATTATTCTACAATAGATTATGCCTGGTATTTTCTTGGTAGCTATGCGCTCGTTATTGAAAATGGTGTGAGTAGTGATACTTATTTCTTTTCTTATACTTCATCAAATATTTTTTATATTACTTATGATGGTATTTATATAAGATATTGGGTAGACGGGGTTTTATATAGAACTGTTCAAAGATCAATAGGTAGTCCATTATATTTTGATGGTATTCTTTATAATCTTAATAGTAGAATAGATTCTGTTTCTTTTGGACCAATGGCTCAGTCTGGTAGTCAAGGATTACAAGGCATACAAGGCATTCAAGGTAGACAAGGAGTTCAAGGCATTCAAGGATTAGGAAGTCAGGGTATTCAAGGACTTCAAGGAAGACAAGGTGTCCAAGGTATCCAAGGTCCGCAAGGAACACAAGGCATTCAAGGCTCTCAAGGTACTCAAGGTTCACAAGGCATTCAAGGTATTCAAGGTATTCAAGGAATTACTGGCAGTCAGGGAGTACAAGGAGTTCAAGGTATTCAAGGTAGACAGGGTATCCAAGGTATTCAAGGAATTACTGGCGGTCAGGGGATACAGGGCATACAGGGAGTACAAGGTATTCAAGGTCCACAAGGCATTCAAGGAGTTCAAGGAGTTACTGGCAGTCAGGGAGTACAAGGCATTCAGGGTAGACAAGGAATTCAAGGTATATCAGGATCATTTGCTGGACAAGGTATACAAGGAATTCAAGGCTCACAAGGATTACAAGGAATTCAAGGATTATTAGGTGATCAAGGTATTCAAGGAGTTCAAGGGATAACTGGTAGCCAGGGTAGTCAAGGAATTCAAGGAATTCTTGGTAATCAAGGAATTCAAGGCATACAAGGAATAGACGGTGCTTTTGCCGGACAAGGTATACAAGGAGTTCAGGGAATTCAAGGTATTGGTTCACAGGGAATACAAGGTTCTCAAGGACTTGACGGAGCATTTGCCGGACAAGGCATTCAAGGTCCGCAAGGAGTTCAAGGACTTCAAGGAGCACAAGGTTTTATTGGTAACCAAGGAGTTCAAGGATTACAAGGAATTCAAGGAACTGATGGAAGTCAAGGACTACTTGGAAATCAAGGGACTCAGGGAATCCAAGGAGTCCAAGGAATTCTTGGTAATCAAGGCTTACAAGGAATTCAAGGAATTATTGGAGCTCAAGGCGCTCAAGGAATTCAAGGTATTCAAGGTAGACAGGGTATTCAAGGAGTTCAAGGTCCACAAGGAGTTCAAGGAATTCAAGGAAACGATGGAGCTTTTGCTGGACAAGGTATTCAAGGAATTCAAGGCAGACAAGGTATTCAAGGAATAACTGGAGGTCAGGGAGTTCAAGGTATCCAGGGGAATACTGGAAGCGCTGGAAGTCAGGGAATTCAAGGAATTCAAGGAAGACAAGGAATTCAAGGAGTACAAGGAAATGATGGAGCTTTTGCTGGACAAGGTATTCAAGGAATTCAAGGCAGACAAGGTATTCAAGGAGTTAGAGGAGCCCCAACATGGACACCGAATATTACTGGCGCAGGAACACTTACCCAGTCCTCAACTGAACCAAGTACTTTTAATCACCCCATAAATGATGGAACATGTCAAGTATATTCATCTGAAGGATACACAAGAGGAGCATTTTGTTCTGCATCTGTTACTGGTAGTTCTAATTTTGGTATTTTTGCATTTGGTTTAAATAGTGATCCAACAACAGATGTAAATATGGAAAGTATAGATTATTGTTTTTATTGTATTGTTGGCAATATAAATTCTACTACTGTTGAAATAGCAATATATGAAAATGGTACGCTTAGAACATATCCGGGCAATGTTACAAGTACTTCCACTCTTGCTATTACATATGATGGAAGTAATATTAGGTATTTAGTAAATGGTACTGTTGTAAGAACTGTTGCTAGAAGTATTGGATCGGCCCTTTATTTTGATTCAGCTTTTTACCAGATATCCACTTTAAGTTCTGTTGTTTTCGGGCCTATGGGAGAAATAGGCAGTCAGGGAATCCAAGGTATCCAAGGAATTCAGGGCATAACTGGCACTCAGGGTGCTCAAGGAATCCAAGGAGTACAAGGAAACTCTGGAAGCTCTGGAGCTCAAGGAGTTCAGGGTATTCAAGGTAGACAAGGCTTACAAGGTATTCAAGGAAATTCTGGCAGTTCTGGAAGTCAAGGCATTCAAGGTAGTTCTGGAAGCTCTGGGAACCAAGGAATTCAAGGAATTCAAGGAAGACAGGGTATTCAAGGTATACAAGGATCACAAGGAAATACTGGAACTCAAGGAATTCAAGGTATTTTTGGAGCTTTATGTTGGACACCAGTATTTAGCGGAGATGTCGCACAATCTTCTAGTAGTACAAATAGTTTTATAAAAACAGTTAGCAATGGTACAGCATCGGTTTACTCCCAAGAAGGATACACAAGAGGAGTATTTTTCTCTGCAAAACCATCTAATAATAATGTTGTAACAGCTTTTGGATTAACCAGCGATCCTACTGCAAGTGCCAATTACGACACTATAGATTATGCTTGGTATTGCTACAATAGTGGAGCTGCTGGCATATTTGAAAATGGAGTTATACCAGTTGTAGTATCCGTTTCCTATTCATCGTCAACAGTGTTCTCTATTACTTATGATGGAGCAAATATTAGATATTGGGCAGATGGTGTCCTATACAGAACGGTAGCTAGAGCAATTGGTAGTCCATTATATTTTGACTCATCAGTCTATACATTAAATACTGGTATAAATTCAGTTACTTTTGGACCTATGGGTGAAGTCGGAACTCAGGGGATTCAAGGTATTCAAGGAAGTATTGGTAGTCAAGGAGTTCAAGGAATTCAAGGAAGCTCAGGAAGTCAGGGTATTCAAGGAGTTCAAGGCAGACAAGGCTTACAGGGTATTCAAGGAAGTTCTGGCAGCGCTGGAAGTCAAGGTGTTCAAGGTATTCAGGGTAGTAGCGGAAGCATTGGAAGTCAAGGCACTCAGGGCATTCAAGGTAGCGCTGGAAGTTCGGGAAGCCAAGGTATTCAAGGTATTCAAGGTATTCAAGGAATAACGGGTAGTCAGGGTAGTCAAGGTTTACAAGGTATTCAAGGAATAATCGGAAGTCAGGGCGTTCAAGGTATTCAAGGACTTACTGGAGGTCAGGGCATACAAGGTATTCAAGGTCCACAAGGCATTCAAGGTATTCAAGGAATAACTGGAAGTCAGGGAGTTCAAGGCATTCAAGGACTTTACGGAAGTCAAGGACTACAAGGTATTCAAGGAGGTCAAGGTAGCCAAGGAATACAAGGTGTTCAAGGAACCACAGGTTTAAATGGATTAAGTACTGGAGCGAATTTTTTCTTAAGCTCTTCTGTAACACAATTTAACTCCTATAAACAACTATCAAAAACACCAAGCGGCGCAGGATCTCAAACAATATCAATAAATTTAGCCGGTCTTGAACAAAATAGATTAGTAGCATCATATATTACAGATGTTAATGAACCAAATGCATACCTTGTTCCTCCTGGTATTTGGCATTTATATAGCTATTTAACAAAACCAACACCTAATAGTAATGTTACATATTATTATACAGTTAGTAAATATCCAATTGGTGGCCCAGAAACACTACTGGTAACGTCAGATACTGTTCAAATAGGCTGGGATACTGATAATACTACTCCAGTAGAAACTAAGAGTAACGCTGTTATAGCAACTAATAGTTTAAATCTCACCGATAGAATAGTTATTAATATTTATCTGAATAATAATGATAATAATACTAGATTAACCACATTTTATACAGAAGATGCTCATTATTCTTATTTAGTAAGTACTTTTTCTACTCCGGGTGTTCAAGGCATCCAGGGCATACAAGGTATTCAAGGAATAACTGGCAGTCAGGGCGTTCAAGGCATTCAAGGTCCACAAGGCATTCAAGGTATTCAAGGAATAACTGGCAGTCAGGGCGTTCAAGGCATTCAAGGTCCACAAGGCATTCAAGGTATTCAAGGAATTACTGGCAGTCAAGGAGTACAAGGCGTTCAAGGCATTCAAGGTTCACAAGGCATTCAAGGTATTCAAGGAATAACTGGCAGTCAGGGCGTTCAAGGCATTCAAGGTCCACAAGGACTACAAGGTATTCAAGGAATAACTGGCAGTCAGGGCGTTCAAGGCATTCAAGGTTCACAAGGCATTCAAGGTATTCAAGGAATAACTGGCAGTCAAGGAGTACAAGGCGTTCAAGGCATTCAAAGTTCACAAGGCATTCAAGGTATTCAAGGAATAACTGGCAGTCAGGGAGTACAAGGTATTCAAGGTCCACAAGGCATTCAAGGTATTCAAGGAATAACTGGCAGTCAAGGAGTACAAGGCGTTCAAGGCATTCAAGGTTCACAAGGCATTCAAGGTATTCAAGGAATAACTGGCAGTCAGGGCGTTCAAGGCATTCAAGGTCCACAAGGCATTCAAGGTATTCAAGGAATAACTGGCAGTCAAGGAGTACAAGGCGTTCAAGGCATTCAAGGTTCACAAGGCATTCAAGGTATTCAAGGAATAACTGGCAGTCAGGGAATTCAAGGCATTCAAGGTTCACAAGGCATTCAAGGTATTCAAGGAATAACTGGCAGTCAGGGCGTTCAAGGCATTCAAGGTCCACAAGGACTACAAGGTATTCAAGGAATAACTGGCAGTCAAGGAGTACAAGGTATTCAAGGTCCACAAGGACTACAAGGTATTCAAGGAATTACTGGCAGTCAAGGAGTACAAGGCGTTCAAGGCATTCAAGGTTCACAAGGCATTCAAGGTATTCAAGGAATAACTGGCAGTCAGGGAGTACAAGGTATTCAAGGTCCACAAGGCATTCAAGGTATTCAAGGAATAACTGGCAGTCAAGGAGTACAAGGCGTTCAAGGCATTCAAGGTCCACAAGGACTACAAGGTATTCAAGGAATAACTGGCAGTCAGGGAATTCAAGGCATTCAAGGTCCACAAGGACTACAAGGTATTCAAGGAATAACTGGCAGTCAGGGCGTTCAAGGTATTCAAGGAAGACAGGGCATTCAAGGTATTCAAGGAATTACTGGCAGTCAGGGAATTCAAGGCATTCAAGGTTCACAAGGCATTCAAGGTATTCAAGGAATAACTGGCAGTCAGGGAGTACAAGGTATTCAAGGTCCACAAGGACTACAAGGTATTCAAGGAATTACTGGCAGTCAAGGAGTACAAGGCGTTCAGGGTATACAAGGTCCACAAGGACTACAAGGTATTCAAGGAATAACTGGCAGTCAGGGAATTCAAGGCATTCAAGGTCCAC
>Ga0315904_10004120_pt1 | contig 20952 bp, 21 predicted proteins | sample LakEriMetagenome_6_FD_203529 | JGI IMG/M metagenome (GOLD analysis project Ga0315904, IMG submission 203529) | Freshwater fungal communities from buoy surface, Lake Erie, Ohio, United States - Buoy 12 MA120 | ecosystem: Environmental > Aquatic > Freshwater > Lake | place: USA: Lake Erie, Ohio...
AGATACCTTTCGGTCTGAAAATCGGTTTTTGAACCGAAAAAGCGCCGTTATCGGCGCTCGCAGCAGCTGGCTTCATGAAAAATGCGGGCTAGAGTTTATGTACATCTCCCTCGACATCGGCGGCACAAAACTTATGGTCGCTGCCTTCTCTGAGAAATACGAGATTATCGCCCGCGAAAAGGCCGATACCCCGCACTCACTTTCAGAGGGCATCTCGTTAAACCCAGCCTCATTCATTTTTGAAAAAAATGAATGAGAATTGCTGGGCGAGCGCAATCTTGGCGTAGCCAAGTTGCGCCGTAGAAGACAACAAACTCCTATGTGCTCAAGCGTGTGAAATTTTAATGTCATCAGAGACTCTAGCTCTGGACGGTACTGCTTGATGTTAGCAAAGAAGCTTCAAGAATCACGGCTTTGAAATCAGCAAATCGCTCGTAGTACCGCCCATATATGGTTCATTATATAAGTCGATTTTCTTTAACAATCGCCACAAGCGTTCAATAAGGTTAAGATTCGGAGAGTACGGGGGCAAAAATATAATTTTCACCTTGGATGTTTCAAGAAAGGCTTTTACCTTTCGATTTCTATAGTACCGAGCATTATCAGCCACCACGAAGATACATCGGAGAGATTTGTTTTTTTGCTCCAGTTTTTTTAACAGTGCGATTGTTGATTGAGCATTAATGGAGGAACTTTCCTCTATGACTACATCAGTGGGATCATGTGCATTTACCACTCCATTGATATTGACCCGTTGCCTGCCACCCACCGCATTGCACTGTTGGTCTTGATCTCTTTGTTCTGGCCCCTCTTGATCCAACCGTGTGCACAATGAGTAGTATGTTGGGGGGGGTATTATGTTGCGGATGAGTACCATGAAGCATAATAAACGGCCGTTTCTCTCTGCCCACACATGAGACTATTTCGGCGAGTTTTGCCTCGATTAATCTTAAGAACTCCTCCTGCGCCACTTTATCGGCTTTGCCCGGTATAGCCTTTGGTTTCTTGTAGACGAAATCGAGACGACGCAGGAGATGCCGCAATCCACTCAGGCTATACGTGACATTGTATGTTACCTGAATGTGCTCCCTGATTGAGGAAACTGTCTGGTAGAGCCTTTCCTCCAGGTGTTGGGCAAGCTTTTGTTGTTGAACTTTGCTTAATCGACATTCGCTCCCTTGGTAGTCGTTAAGACACCAAGTCCTCTAATCCGCCTGTTTGATATTTTTTCAGGTAGTTAGTGACGGTGTTGCCGCTCAAAAAGAGGTACTCCGCGATGCTCTCTGATGACTTACCTGCATCGAGCAACAATACGCACTTAATCCTGTCTCAAGAAGCGCGCATAGCGCTTAAAGCCGGAGCTCTTGCTCCAGTGCTTTTAAAGTTCCTGCTTAGTTAAAAACCTACTCAGCTATCACTGGTCCCACGTTTATCAGCAACTAGATAGTCTCTTTCTACAGCTAGAGTTTTTTTGTCTTCTACGGCGCAACTTGGCGGTGTTACTTTTCCTGGGGGCCAAGATTGCGCTCGCCCTGCTATTGCGAGTGATTTTTTTCAAAAATCACTCGCGCAGGGTCTATTTCTTGAAGCCAGCTGCTGCGAGCGCTGTTATCGACACTCTCGCGACGTAGTTTCATGAAAAATGCGTGTTAAGGCACACAACCCTCCAACGCCGTGAATCCGAGTGACGTTGCAAGAATTTACAATTCCAGCGCTCTTTTGCAGGTTACTTTTTTCTCTTCTCGAGAAGATCCCTGCGCGTTTTGGCCCAGCCTAACTTCTCAATCTGCTCTGCTCTTCCAAGCGCAAGGGCGTCAGCCGGTACATCTTTTGTGATCACCGAACCGGCACCAACTAATGCCCTATCTCCGATCGTTAGTGGAGCAACCAGACAGGAATTGCTGCCGATAAATACACCTTGGCCTATCGTGGTTTTTGATTTCTTGTAGCCGTCGTAGTTACAGGTAATCGTGCCAGCGCCGATATTTGAATCCTTACCCACAGAGCAGTCCCCAAGGTACGTTAAATGAGATGCTTTAGCTCCATCTGCAAGGTGAGCATTCTTTGTCTCAACAAAATTTCCAATCCGACATTCAGCGCCTAGGTCGGTGCCAGGTCGAAGGTGCGCAAACGGCCCTACTGTGGTCCTCGCACCGATAATCGCCCCTTCAACTCTACACCCGAGGCGAACACAGGCGCCTTGGTGAATCTGGGTGTCGATAATGAGAGAGGATCCTTCAAGCACAGCATCAGCGCCAATTCGAGTCTCACCCTTTAGCTGAACCTGCGGACCGATGCGCGCACCAGGCGCGATCGCGACTGAGGGCTCTATCGAACACGAGGCCGGATCATCAAATATAACCCCACTTCCTTGCAGCGCGTTGATCTGACGCTGCGCAAGAAGAGAATTTACAAAAGCAAGATCTGACAATGTGTTTACACCGGCAGCATCTCGCGCATCTGCTAGCGGAAATGCACATACGCTCTGTCCTTCTTGAGCAGCCTTGGCAACTATATCAGTGAGATAATACTCGTTCTGTGCGTTGGAATTAGTGAGCGACTCAATCGCTGGCTTAAGAAAGCTTGAGTCAACGGCATACACTCCAGAATTTGCCTCTGCGATCAGAAGCTCTTCAGGGTTACAATCCTTCGCCTCAGTGATGCGCAGAACTTCCCCCTTTGCTCCGCGGACTACCCGACCGTAGGAGTGTGGTAGGGGAGCGCTAAACGAAATCATACTGACGGTGGCTTTCTTAAACGAGTGATAGTTTAAGAAGTGACGCAGCGTTTCAGCTGTAAAGAGCGGGTGGTCAGCATAGGTGAGCACGACTGTGCCCTTACAGTTAGTAAGCGCAGGAAGCGCACAACGCACGGCGTGCCCAGTCCCGAGCTGCTGCTCCTGAAATGCAAATTCAATTGAGTGTCCTTTAGAGGCGCTACTTGAGTTTACGTGCTGCTCGACTAGCTCGCGTTTGTGACCGACAACGATCACAGTTTTGGTTGGCTTAAGTGCAGCCAGGCTAAGTAAAACAAGATCAATCAAAGCTCCTTGACGAGTCTGAGCAATAGCTTTTGGGTTATCCCCACCAAGTCTCTTGCCTAAACCAGCCGCTAAAATGACGCAATAAATCGGTTCCATCTGAGTGTGTATTGTATTTCGTTGTTACTGTTGGTGTACCGCACTGCTCAGTTTTAGCATAGACTATAGCGTTTTCCACAGGTCCGTGGCGATATTCCGGCTTTAATGGCAAGAGTCAGGATTCTGTAGCGAAATACAGTCACTAGCACGGGCTTTTGGAGAGCGCTATATCTGTGGGGTATCATACACCACGGCTACTACTGTCCAGGAGCGATCTTTAAATGGCTCAGCGCGCCCCACCTCTCTCCACCCAGCCGGTAGCTTTGAGAGCTGAGATCCCTTTACGAGCACCACCTCATTAGTAGCGAGAGTTTTATACTTCTCAACGGCCTTTACCGTACGTAGGTTGGGTTTTAACATCTCTCGATAGATACCCTCCACGTTGAACCTGCCGTGACGTGGTTGAGTTCTGCCGCTTAAAGCATTGTTGATGATCACAAAGAGTGAGTAGCGCTCGCGCAATTGGGTGATGAGCAGATCCACCCCGATTCGTTTGGTGTCAGTGGCAAGAAAGTGCGCATGCCTCGCTATAGCTCTGCCGTATGCGGGGATGCTCATGATTGCTAGAGCAGCTCCAAGAGCTAGCCCCACACCTTTAGGAGAAAATCTGCGCCAGCGTAAAGCAAGAAAGGCATCCAGGTGCGCAATGAGCAGATACGCTCCATACACAGAGAGCACGGCAATGAGTGGTAGAAATGGGTTAAGATACCAAGGAACTCGCGATGCGCTTAAGGAGTAAAGCATCACTGGTATAAAGCACCACATAAGCAGGTAGCGAGCGCACAGGTCCCTTCTGATTGCGAGCAACGCGCCGCACGTTCCTGCCATCAGCAGAAATCGTGGAGCGGCTGCGCCGCGCACAAAAAGATACCAGAGGTAAAACCATGGCTGTCCGGAGTTGTGACCCTCAAATCCAGAAACGACCCTGGTTATAAGCTCCACACCGAGAAACACCTGTAAAGCTTTCATCCCTCCGACGATCGCAAGCACGTAGCCGTAGAGAATAAAGATCCAGGCTGGCAGAGCGATAATTCCCCACCACTCCTTATCTCTCCAGATCTTACGCGATGCTGGAAGGCACGCGGCGATGGCACACATCGCGCACAGAGCAGGCACGAATCCCGCAACACTTTTCGTCAAAACCGCAAGGCTGCACACCACGCCGATCGATTGGTATGTGGTGGTGGCAGCTAGACCGCTCCTTTCCTTACTAATAGCGCGCCAGGCGAGCCATGCGCTCAGCAGCGTCAGAAGCGAGAGTAGCCCATCTAAAACAGCTCGCCTAAATCCGTGATGAGAAATGACCAGTTCAGGCATCCCGAGGAGTAGCGCTGCAGAGATCAGCGCGAGCGCTGCGCTCTTAGTTAGAGTAAATGCTAAAGCGATCGTCAAACCCACACTGGCAACACCCAAACAGCCATCAAGAATACGGAAGCTAAAGTTGCTTTCACCGAGCATTAGTGGAGCAAGGCTTGCAAGCCACAGCTTGAGCGGCGGTTTTTCAAAGGTGGGTACGTTACCGTGCATCAGTGGAAAAAGCTCGCCGGTATGCAGTATGCCCTGTGTGATGCGGGTGTAGATCACTTCATCAGAGCGCTGCGAGATTGAGCTTGCGCCTATGTTCCACAAAAAAAAATATGCAGATAACCCCAGCACAAGCAGGCTCAATACAAGAAATAAAAGATTATGTGCGCGCTGGGTAGTCATGTAACACCCCCATCATGTCTCGGGTTGCGGTGCGGAGTCTATAGCGCTCTCCACAACTCCCTGGCAAAAACCTCATGCTTTTGGAGAGCGCTATCGATTCGCGGATGCGAATCAAAACAAAAACCTATAGTGATGTAGGGCAAAAGCCTTGCCAGTTTTACTGGCACGGACTTTTGCACAGCAATATAGCGCTCTTAAAAAGTTAGCCCACATTTTTCATGAAACTGCGTCGCGAGAGCGCCGATAACGGCGCTCGCAGCAGCTGGCTTCGTGAAATATGCGGGTTAGGGCTCGGACTGTGGGGATTTTGTTGTAGTTCTCTGGGGAATCTCTGTCTTGAGCCGCTAAAACCCTTCTCACTCAAAGGGCATCGTAGTACAATTATCCAAATAAAGTGAGTTGTTAAAGGCTGTGTATGCTCCAAAGCGCCGCGGAATATAGGGATAGTCCCCGCCAGGTTTCGATTTACAACACCCTTGGCGGTACTAAGGTCAGATTTGATCCGATCGACCAGGCTCGTGTCAGACCGCAGGTTTTATTCTACGTGTGCGGCCTTACCCCACAGGACCACGCGCACTTAGGGCACGGCCTTATGGCGGTGCGCTTTGATATGATACGTCGCTACCTTATGTATCGGCGGCTCGATCTGCGATTTATTCAGAATGTAACCGATATCGACGATAAAATTATCGCAAAAGTCTTACAGCTTGGGGTTGACCCGCTTGAGATGACCCGCCAGCACACCGATGAGTTCTACGCCATGCTCGATAAGCTACATGTGCTTAGGGTTGACCGACTCACCAAAGTGACAGAGTTTGTGCCGCAGATTATCGCCTTTATCGAGCAGTTAATCGCTCGCGGCTATGCGTACGCAACGTCTGAAGGGAATGTCTACTTTGACGTCGCTAAGAAAGACGATTACGGCAAGCTCTCAAATCAGAATATCCAGATGCTGCATGAGAGTGTGCGCAAAGAAGCAGAGAAAGATAAGCGTTCCCCGATTGATTTTGCGCTGTGGAAGCGAGACGACAGCACGAGCCTCTCACAGCCTTCGCCGTGGGGAGTGGGGCGTCCTGGATGGCACATTGAATGCTCGGCGATGATTTATGAGGCGCTTGGCCCACGCATTGATATTCATGGAGGTGCGCTAGACCTTAAGTTCCCACACCATGAGAATGAAATTGCTCAGTCTGAAGCGCACTCTGGTAACGGCTTTGCAAATATCTGGATGCATTGCGGCCTACTCAATATCGAGGGGCAAAAGATGTCAAAGTCGCTCAACAATTTCGTGATTCTGCGCGATGCCCTAGACGTATACGGTGTAGCTCCGTTTCGTTTCGCAGTGGCGCGACATCACTACCGCTCTGGCATGGACTTAACTGATAAGCTGTTTCGCGACACGCTTCACTCGTTACTTGATTTTCACCGTCTCTTTGCGCGTGTCCCGACAGAAGGGCTGAATCTGTCGCTTGCAGAGGTGAGCGATCCTAGTGTGCGCGCACTCGTGGATTCGTTTGAAGCTGCCATGGATAACGACTTTAATTCGCCTGAGGCTCTGGTAAGCCTTGAGCAAGCGCGCAACCTTATTATCCAGGAGGTTGACTCGTTACAGGCCAAGTCTCAGCCAATCACTGAGGAGATAAAGATTCGAGTATACGCGATTCGAGCGCTTGGGTCGCTGTTAGGGCTCTTTTTTGACTCGCTTGAGAGCGTTGAGGCAGAGGGGCTTAGAGTCGTTGGGCGCGCCCTAGGTGTGCAGCCACTTAGTCTAGGAGAGGTTCAGGCGCTATTACAGGAGCGCGTTGAAGCGCGTGCCGCCAAGAATTTTGCGCGTTCAGATGAATTACGCGCCTATCTGACTGCGCGTGGTGTTGATGTGCTTGATACCAAGGCTGGTTCAAGCTGGCGCTTCGCGTAAATTACGTTTCTTGGTGAACTATGCGGAATTCAGGCCAGCAGCCTAGGTTTAAGATCGCACTACTTGGAACACGCGGGATACCGGCACGATACGGGGGGTTTGAAACTTTTGCGGAGCAGCTCTCAACGCGGCTTGTGATGAGAGGTCACGAGGTAGTTGTGTACGGTCGCTGTGGTTTTTTTTCGCGCTGGGGGAAGCGTGAATCGATCAATGGAGTTGAGCGTAGAGAGACGCCGACTATATTTCATAAATACCTAGAGACCCCACTGCACGCACTGACATCGTTTCTTGATCTGTTGGTGCGACGTGTGGACGCGATTATTCTGTGTAATGCAGCCAATAGTCCGTTTGCGCCGCTGTTGCTGTGTAAGCGGGTGCCGCTGATGATTAACGTCGATGGTATCGAGAGAAATCGAGCCAAGTGGAACTCATTTGGTAAGGCGTGGTACCGACTTGGTGAGTACTGTTCTGTGAAGATGGCTACTCGCTTAGTCTCTGATGCAGAGGTTATTGCCGAGTATTATCAAGATACATACGGCATTGAATCGACTGTGATCCCATACGGAGTACATCCGGTACGGCGTGAGGCTGGGGAGACGCTTCAGCGCTTTGGCCTACAGCCCAAGCGCTACCTGCTGTATGTGAGCCGCCTGGAGCCAGAGAATAATGCGCTTGGAGTGATTGAAGCGTACAATCGACTGTCCTCAGAGCTTCCACTTGTGATCGTCGGCGATGCTCCATACGCGACTGAGTATAAGCAGAAGCTGCGGGCGACGGCCCAGAAGAATGTGATCTTCACTGGCTTTCAATTCGGAGAGGCGTATCAGGAGCTTCAGAGCAATTGCTACCTGTACATTCAAGCAACAGAGGTTGGCGGAACCCATCCAGCTTTGATTGAATCGATGTCGTATGGAAACTGTGTAGTGAGTAACGGCACTCCAGAGAATCAGGAAGTAGTTGGTGATGCTGGCGTTATTTTTAAGAAAAACGACTTCGCTGAACTTTCAGAGCTGCTCGCACAGCTGCTTCAAGAACCAGACGCCGTGAAGGCTTTTGGCGACAAGGCGTATCAGCGAGCGCACGAGCGCTACTCGTGGGATAGTGTCGTGTCTGCGTACGAGGAGTTGATGAATGAGCTACTTGCTCGGCGTGGGGGTGTGGCAGCTACGGAGGTAACAAGTCATGTCAGATAGCGCTTCGTTACCAAACCCTATCGTTATCTTTGATGGGACGTGTGGATTTTGTAGCCGCTTAGTTCGCTTTGCGCTCAGGCATGATACGCGTGGCGAACTGCTTTTTACATCCAACACGTCTAGGTTTGGGGCGAGTTTACTGAGTGAATATAAGCTGGAGTCGCTCAGTGCAGATACCTTGATTGTAATCGTGCAGGGTAAAGCTCTGCTTAGGAGTGATGCTGCGATATTTATTTCGCAGCATTTACGTGCGCCGTATCGATACTGTGAATATCTACGCGTTATTCCCCGCTTGATTAGAGATTTAGGATATCGAGTAATAGCCAGAGTCCGCCATCACTTGGCCAGTAGTGTTGATGTCTGTGAACTTTTACCACCTGAGCAGCGGGTGCGGGTTATTGTTGATTAGAAATGATGGAACGGGGACGTTTACATGCATGTGGCACGTGCACGGGGCGAGAGCTGGGCGGCGCACTCTATTGTCTTGCAACTCACACCTCTTTAGCTAAACTACCTATAAACAACCAATCTTCAAAGGACCCAGTATGAAAACTCATGAAGCGATCTCGTCGAATTTGCACACCTCTCGATTTATCATGACCTCATACCTTAGCGATCTGAGCGATGAGGATCTGATAGTTCGACCGGTCTCCGCAGCGCATCATGCCGCGTGGCAGATAGGACATCTTATCTTGTCTGAGTCGCAGATGATTAACGGGGTACGAGCAAGTAGTGCTCCAGCGCTACCATCAGAGTTTGCAGCACGACACGACAAGGGCGCAGCGAAAGCCGGCGACAATACCCAATATTACTCTAAGAGTCAGTATCTCTCTTTTATGAATAGCCTACGCGAAGCAACTCTAGCGCTCCTCTCGCAGCTCTCAGAGCAAGATCTGTCTAAGCCTGGGCCAGAGGCGATGCGGAGCTATGCGCCCAAAGTTGGCTCAGTGTTCCTCTCGATTGCAAACCACGAGCTAATGCACTCTGGCCAGATAGCGGTAATTCGCCGCGCACTGGGTAAGCCAGTGGTGATTTAGCCCGACCGGTTGTGCGGAGGGGCGTGGCTCCATAACGAGAGTAGCCACAATAAATAGCATAGAAAACAATAGGTTAGCTGCGGATTTGAGCCCATGGGGTGTGCCGGGCCCAGCGCTGTGTTTAGTGGTCAGAATATGCTATCTTCCTTTCGACTCCTTGGTGTTTTAAGGGACGGTATCCATGCAGGGAATTTCAGTAGTTATTCCGGTTTACAACGAAGAAGAGAACGTTCAAGAGGGATTTAAAGAGGTCACCGGAGTGTTATCTCGAATGAATCGTCCCTACGAGATCATCTACGTTGATGATGGCTCCAGAGATAATACGGTCGCACGCTTGCTTGAGTGTGGTGGCAACGATCCGCACCTTCAACTTATTCAGCTGCGTAGAAACTTCGGGCAGACCGCTGCTATGGCAGCCGGGTTTGATCATGCCCGATATGAGATTGTGGTAGCCCTCGATGGCGACTTACAAAATGATCCAGCAGAGATCCCAGCCATGGTTGCAAAGCTTGAAGAAGGCTATGACTTGGTGGCGGGATGGAGAAAGGCTCGTCGCGATAAATTTATCAGTCGCAAATTGCCGAGCATGATCGCTAATCGTCTGATCTCCTGGTCCACCGGCGTAAGGCTGCACGATTATGGATGCACGCTCAAGGTTATGACTGGCGAAGTGGCGCATAGCCTACGGTTGTACGGCGAGATGCATCGCTTTATTCCAGCATTAGCTAACGAGATAGGCGCACGGATCGTCGAAATTCCAGTGAATCACCGTGAACGCAAATTTGGCAAATCAAAATACGGCATATCCAGAACCGTACGAGTCATCCTTGATCTGATCACGGTAAAGTTTCTTCTTGGATATTCAAAACGACCGATCCATCTCTTTGGTGTGGTTGGTATCGGATCGGCCGCTCTGGGAGCTGTGTTGCTTGGTATGATCACCTGGGACCGATTCGTCGGGCATATTCCTGCGGGTAATCGACCGATGCTAGCGCTTGGAGTGATGATGGTGATTATCGGTCTGCAGTTCCTTGTGTTTGGACTGCTCGCGGAAGTGCTTGCGCGTACCTACTACGAGTCACAAAGCAAGAAGATCTATGTGGTGCGACGGGTTTTTAGTGCCGGCGAGGGAGAAGAGCCAACTACGTGGGCACGCAAAGTGGCGAACTAGTTTCTCACTCGTGCTGAGACCTGCGGCGAAAGCAAACTGAAGGTGTTGTTGCAACGACCCCCAGGTGGGTGTAATTCAAAGGGCTTAGTTTCTAATGTCAGTAGCGTACGCCGAACGTAGCCCTCAAGCAGCTCTACGTCTGCTTCTTGATGGACGAAAGTTAGTAGACGGAGGGATAGGGGTATATATCGAGAATATCGTGCTCGGACTCCTTAAGCGCTCTGATGTGAATCTTACAGTGATTAGTTCAGAGCGTAAGGCACACAGCGTTGCGTGGCGCGACCAGGTGGCGTGGGTCTACGACGATGCCAAGCAGTACTCGTTAGACGAAATGTTTCTTCTTGCAAGGCGAATCGATTGGAAAGCGTTCGACCTGTACCATGCCCCGCATTTTACACTGCCGTTTGGTATCCCGATTCCTAGTGTAGTAACGATTCACGACCTTATTCACATTGATTATCCAGAGAGCTTTTACTACCCCTTTATAGCTCGCCGATTGATTCGATCTGCAGTGCGTAGAGCGACTGCCGTACTCGCGGTGAGTAATGCAACAAAGCGTGCTGTTGAAGCGCTCACAGGGGTTGAAAGCAGCAAAGTAAGTGTTATCCCCAATGCTATCCCGCCTTTTTTAGAGCAGAACGAGCAGGGCTTAAGCGCTAGCGCTTTAGTGCGTGAGTGTTTGGCAAAGCAGCCCTTTTTTGTAGCGGTGCTATCGAATCTGAAACCACACAAGGGTGCGCTTGATCTGTTGTTGGCGTATCAGCAGGCCCGCAGGGAATTTGAAAGTGTTTCTAGTGGACGCTTATTTCCAAACCTACTGCTTGTTGGGTACGGGGCGCGTGATATCGAGCGCGATAAGGTTCTGCATCAACTCGCACAGCAGACTCAGGGCGTTTCAGTCATCGGTGCTGTTTCACCAGACGAGCTTACGCAGCTCTACCGCGCAGCGCAGGCAGTTGTGGTGCCCTCGGTAGCAGAGGGTTTCTGTCTACCTGCGCTTGAGGCCCAGAGTGTTGGAGTGCGGGTGGTGTGTCGACCGGTGCCGGTGTTAGAGGAGCTTGTGACGCAGTCAGATCTTGTAGCAGCAGACTTCTCAAGGGAATCGTTTGTAGAGGTGCTTACGCGAGCAGCTTTAGTTGATCAACGAGGCACACAGGGTGTTAACCGAGCGCACCTTGAACGCTTCTCGCTTGCAAAGGTCTCTGAGCAGCTGTATGGAGTCTACAGCGCCGTTGTGACCAGCCATGGAGCACACAGCCAGCAACCACCGCGGCAGAGAGGTGTGTAGGATGAAAGTTGCTCTCGTTCACGATTGGCTGACTGGGATGCGCGGTGGAGAGCGGTGTTTAGAGGCGTTTTTGTCGATCTATCCTGATGCTGATATCCATACTCTGATCCACGTTCCCGGCAGCACCACATCGCAGATCGATGCGCGGGTGAAGGGAGTGTCATTTCTTAGTCGTATCCCTGGTATTGCCAAGGTGTATCGCGGTCTGCTTCCCCTTTTTCCATTTGCAGCCAGAGGCCTTAACCTCTCAGGCTACGACCTTGTGATCTCGTTAAGTCATGCAGCAGCTAAGAATGTGCGTGTGCCTAAGGGAGTTCCGCATATCTGTTACTGTTTTACCCCGATGCGCTACATCTGGGATCAGGCCCCGGTGTATTTCCCCGGTGTGTTGCTGTACCTTGCGCAGCCTTTGTTGTGGCCGCTACGTGTGTGGGATAGACGTGGTGCGGCGCGTGTGACTGAGTTTGTAGCGATTAGCTCTTTTGTTGCAGCCCGTATCAGGCGCTTCTACAAGCGGCGTGCAGTGGTGATACCTCCGCCAGTGCGGATGGCTACAGATGTAAGAGCAACCCTCACTACTGATGAGCTGGCTATCTTTGCGCAGCAGAGAGAGCCCTTTTTCCTGTGTGCGGGAGCGCTTGTTCCGTATAAGCGAGTTGACGTGGCAGTTGATGCCTGTACCGCTCTGGGTGTACCGCTTTGGGTGGTTGGAAAGGGCTCAGAGAGGGCGCGTCTTGAAGCTAGGGCAGGAGAGACGGTTCGATTTTTTGGCCACGTGAGTGAGGGTTTTTTGTGGGAGTGCTACAAGCGTTGTCGAGCGCTGCTCTTCCCTGGGGTTGAGGATTTCGGAATTGTGCCGGTTGAGTGTTTGTCGTCGGGGAGACCAGTGGTTGCGATACAGGCTGGTGGTGTAGCCGAAACTGTTGATGGAGAGCTTGTTGGGGCTAAGGCAGATACACAGCGCCTGGCTGGCAGTGGTGTCTTTATACCAAAGAGTGCAGTTGGCTCAGTCGATGCTTTCGCTCAGGCGATTAAAGGCTTTATCAAGCGTGAGCCGGAATTTGACTCAGACTCCATCCGGCACAATGCCCAACGGTTTGAATATTCGGCGTTTTTTGCAAGCTGGCGCAGGTTTGCCGAAAAGGTCAAAATACCGCTAGGATCGCACGCGGGCTTTGCTGAAGAGTCAAATGCGGAGAGAGTCGCAGCCATTGCCTCCAAAGCGGTGTAGAGAAACCTGATGTTAAAGCAGAAACGGCAGCTTTTTGAGTACCTGTTTGTAGTTGCTGACCTTGTGGTCGTTTCGGCCGCGTGGATTGTCGCGTACTGGGTTCGATTTCAATCAGGGCTGGTTCCCGTCGATAAGGGTGTTCCTGAGTTCGCTCAGTACCTATCGATGCTCTTGTTTATCTGGCTTATCTGGGCGTTTGTGTTTCGTCGCATGGGTTTGTATCGACCGATGCGAGGCGTGCGGCGTTCGCGTGAGTTGTGGATCCTGGTTAATGCCAACGCGCTCTCGATCCTTTTACTTATATCCTTAACCTACCTTTTCCGAGAGAAAAGCAGCCAGTTCTCGCGTTTGGTGTTTGTGTATTTCTGGGCCTTGGCGACGGTCTTTTCGGTGTGTGAACGATCAGCTTTGCGGTTTTGTTTAAGGGAGCTTAGGCGCAAGGGCTACAACTTGCGCTACATGCTTATTGTCGGCGCAGGTCAGGTCGCGGCAGATATGGTCAGTCGCGTGCGACTGCACCAAGAGCTTGGAATTCAGTTAATTGGCTGTCTGGCGCGGGATGGCTCAGATAAACGTGGGCCGGGAGGGATTCCGGTAATCGGTACCTATAGCGAGCTAGGCCAATTTCTTAATCGAGCCGATATCGATCAGATCGTGGTGGCGCTGCCCTTAGAAGACCAACAATACCTACCTGAAATTATGGAGGAGCTTAAGGATTCTATTCTCGATATTAAAATTATTCCGGACCTGTACCAATTTGCGAGTGTTGGTGGGGCGATTGAGGAGTTTGAGGGGCTGCCAGTCATCAGTCTTCAAAGCTGCCCGCTTGATGGAATCAATCTGTTTACAAAGCGCACGCTGGATCTGTGCATTGCTACTTTTGCGCTGCTGATTTTCTGTCCGGTGATGATACTTATCGCGGTGCTGATCAAGCTTACCTCGCGTGGTCCGATCTTATTTAAGCAAGAGCGGGTTAGTTTTGACGGCAGTCGATTTAGTATTATCAAATTTAGGACGATGTATACCGATGCTGAAGCCAGTGGGCCGGGATGGACAACTCCAGGCGATGACCGCGTCACCCCGCTTGGTAGAGTGCTACGCTCAACAAGTCTCGATGAGCTCCCGCAGCTGCTTAATGTTCTACGTGGAGATATGTCAATTGTAGGTCCGCGTCCTGAGCGCCCTGTATTTATCAAAGAGTTTAGGCAGAAGATTCCGCGTTATATGCTGCGACACAAAGTACCAGCAGGTATTACCGGCTGGGCCCAGGTACACGGTTGGAGGGGCGATACCTCGATCGATAAGCGCATTGAGTACGATCTCTACTATATTGAGAATTGGTCGCTGCTGCTTGATTTAAAGATAGTCCTAATGACAGTAGTGAACGGGTTTAGGAATCGTAACGCGTATTAGAGTGCGTGGTGCAAAAGATTCTCGCCTTGCATAGTAACAGAGCGGTAGAGACTACGCGCCTCCAGTATCTCCAAAGATCTTCCCGCCATCGGTGCCGAGAAAGATGAGCTTAGGATTTGGGCGGAATACGGGAATAATTGATGGTGTAATCAGCTCACTGTCGAGCGGATCGAGCTGATCGCCACTTTCGCTCAGGTTATGGTTTTTCAGGTGGCTCGGGAGGGACCGGTATTCTGAGAGGGATTTGTGACGGAGATCGAGAGCTGCCTTGACTTGGAGCAGCTCATTAAGCTGAATACCCAGTTCGGTTCCCCGAGATGTATTACCCTCAAGCTCTTTAATGATTGAATTTAACCTCGATGATTTAGGATTTCTTTCATGCTGCTCGATAATCTTACTTAGGCTAACAACCTTTTCGCACCAAATTTTTCTAGCTCTTTCATAAGGTGCAACAAGCGATTTAAACTCGTCGATAACCCCTGCTTTTTGGAGCAACTGCTCAGTTTTGCTGCCCAGCTGAAAGGTTGTCATTGAGGTGAAGTAATCAAGGTCTTTCTCTAGAGCATACTTAAACAGAAAGCTAAACAAGGCATCACGACTCTCAACAAATTCCTTGTGACCGTCCTCAAGCATTCCCTGTGGGCGGTGACTGACAAATAGGCGCCCCCCATCGAGAGCGGGAAACAGGTAAGACTGTGGTTGGTTGAGAGCTGGCAGCTTCTCTGCCAATGCTGCTCTTACCTCTAAAAAAGTCCCAAAGACACTCACCGCGTCCTGATTTTTTATTACTTTTGAGCCTATGGTGAGCTGCGTTTGTGACGATGACAGATCTTTAAGCCGTGCATCTAGAATCTCAGCAAGTGAGAGGTGCTCCCGTAAATGTCCCAAGACATGATTTCGGAAAGATGGGTAACGTGCTGGAACGCCCGGTGTGTAGCTTCGCCGAGGTGCATTATCGTAGGCCTTTGAAGTACGTTGGGTAGAGGCCCGCGCAGGAAGATTGGAATTGCGAATATCTTGAGTGCCTGGGGCGGGCATGTGTTTTGTGGAGCGATCTGATTTATATTGAGGGCTCATACAACACCTAAACAATACGGGAGAAGCATTTTTGCTGGGCCAATTCAGCCTTCTACCCACTTTTCTAAGGTACTACTGCTTAATTTCTTAGTACAGCGACACCCCTAAGATCTCCTGCTGCGAAGTAACCTATTGATTTATCAATGAAGTTAAGGCAGCTGGCTGAGTTCCAAAGGGGCTCTTTTTAGTACCGTATCCTCAAGCGCTTAAGCCGTGCTATGAGTCAGCTACGCAGGGCTTTTTTGGGGACATAGGTATGCAGCGAGATCACATCTGTAATTTTTTGCTCACTCGGTGTGCAAAACCAGCTAAGGTCGTTATCAAACGTGCGTCGTTTCTTATGGCAGTTACACTTTTGGCGGGGTGCTCCACCTCTGAACCCGTTGTAGCCCCAGAGCAGCCTAGCAGCGATCTCTCTAAGGTCTCGTATTCGCTTTATATGACCCGCGGGTCGCTGACTTCACAGGAGTTTGAGCAGTATAAGACTCTACCTCAGGGACTATTTGTAGAATGTGGGTCTATTCACCGCGGGCGACCGCAGACACAGTATCAAGGTGTAGAGAAAGGCTCGCCCGAGCAGAATCAATCTGCTCAGTTAGCAGCGCTTGAACTGCTTCAGGTACTCAACTCTGAGGATTCGGTAAAGTTTGATTCCGCGGGATCTGGAACTGGATTCGCCGATCCTGGCAAGTTTACCCTAACGATCAATAACGATGGAAAAAAGCGAGAGATTAAAACTTCGCTTGATTGGGTTGAGCAGAAGCGCACAGCGTTCTCGACGAAGTTACATGCCTTTACCCGGCTGGTGAGAGGGATCCCGGCGACTCCGCCGTGCGGCAGTATGGAATTTTATGGGATAGCCAGATAGTTGTAGTAAATCCCGACCCGCGAATTGGGAGGGTTTAAGTTGGTGCGCAACCGCGTTGCAATCGCCGGAAGTATCCGATGAAAACGAGTGCCGTTTAGTGTGCACAAAATAAACCCAGCCACAACCGATGTTGACCTCAACCCCAGATAAATGCGGCCCTACGAATATTTTTACTCAATCCTGAATCGAGTCACTGATAGAAACCATCAACACTATAGAGCCCCAAAAATCCGTAAGCCAGATAAGCCTTTGATGGATTAGCTGAATATATGCCTGATTTTGGGGTGCGCTCTGCCCGGTTTTAGAATACGGTCTTAGGGAATGGAAGGTTCTGGCGTGAAATATCACTTCGCTACTTTTCTTATCGCTACTCTTGTAAGTGGCTGCTCGATTAATTCAAGAGAATGCGGCGCGTTGTTCGACACTCTTAGGGGCAAGGGCCCTATCTTACTTGATTCTGAGAATTCACAGGCGGCCGCCACCAAATTCCTGTACCAAAGCTCGCAATCGAGCCCGACTCTGGGTGATCTTGTTACAAGCCATGGGGCTCCAGAGGCGATCAGTGTTGAGCGTGAGTTCTTGCAACCGAATCGGTTGCGTCTTTTCTATCCGGCTGATGGTCAGGTGTTGATCCTCGATCAGGTAGGGCAAGATTGGTCGATATCAGGATCTGAGCCGCTTGCTGCAGCAGATGTAGAGTTGCTCGATCGACAACGCCAAGTAGTTGTTCAACCAGTAACGGGTCAGCGGACGCCATTACAGCCTGTAATAAGCTCATCTAACTCTCAAAACCCATCTCTTGTAGAGGCTAAGCCAGTTGATTTTAGGGGTCGCCTGGATAGTGAAAAGGTAGTCTTAGAGCGATAACCCTCGACCGCCCTACGTTCCTGAGATACTCTTAGAGCTTATACTATTACGTATTTTTCCGTTAAAACTACACCGTAGCGATGAGTGATCTTTTAAATATATATGAGACCCGGGGTCTACAAGCGTGAGTTCACCAACATTTCCCACTAACGGAAACACAAAAGCTCACCACGCCAGTGTGCTTGAGGTCTCAAGGCGTTTTGTGACCATGCTCGCCGATAACGGCTCAATCGTCAGCGGCAAACTTGCAGCGAAGAAAGTCGATCTAGTCGCGGGCGATCGAGTGACTTTTGAACAAGGAGATGCTGAGGTATTTGTCAAAGAAAGCCAGCCCGCGCAGCGGAGCCTGTACCGAACATTTCACGGGACGTTGCGACGTATGGGTGCCAATATCGACCAGCTGTGCGTGATTACAGCAAGCGGTGCCACTTGGAATGCGGTAGCGATCGATCGCATGTTGGCGGCTGCTCGCGTCCAATCCATCCCGACGGTACTAGTTGTGAACAAGATAGATCTCGGCATAGGAGAGATAGCTGAGATGGTTAATACATATGCAAAGGTTGGGATTCCTGTAATTCAATGTAGTGCCAAGCGAGGGGATGGTGTTGACCAGGTGCGGGCGCTGCTTGAGCAGTCTTCAGTGCGAGTTATGGCGTTGTGTGGAGTTTCAGGGGTTGGTAAGAGCACTATCTTAAACGCGCTTGTTCCTGGCGCGAAAACTCGCATTGGCGAGGTGAGCGATAAGACTGGCCAAGGGCGACAAACAACCTCGCAACCTCGCGGTTTTTTATACTCAGCGGCTGACAAAACATCAAAGATCGTGATTGATCTCCCAGGCGTGCAGTTTTTTGGTTTAGCTCATCTTGCTCCTCAGGATGTCACTCTGGCATTTGAAGAGATCGCTCAAGCGGCGCTACGGTGTCAGTTTAGAGATTGTGGTCATGTGAAAGAGAAAAATTGTGCTGTGCGCGAGGCGGTAGATAGGGGCGAAATAGCTTCGTGGCGATACCATTCGTTTCTTCAGATCCTTGAAGAGATCGAGGATGCAAAAGAGTATTAAAGAGCGCTATGTCAGATGTTGCCTTAGATCAGATCTCTCCTACTGAAGGCCTGACCTGGCGAGACGTTTTGCGTACAGAGCGCGAGAAGGGATACTTCAAAGAGCTGCTTGCCTTTATTGAGAGTGAGCGCGCAAAAGGAGTTGTTATTTACCCCAAGAACTCAGAGGTATTTAACGCCTTTATGCTGACCCCTTTTGAGAGTGTTAGGGTCGTTATTCTTGGCCAAGACCCTTACCATGGACCAGAGCAAGCGCACGGGCTTAGCTTTTCAGTAAAACCACCTGTGCCCCCACCACCCTCGCTGATCAATATCTTTAGCGAGCTGCATAGGGACTTAGGGGTTTGGAACACCTCTTTAAACAAGCGTCCTGCAAACGGCTCGCTTGAAGGCTGGGCGCAGCAGGGAGTGCTGTTGCTAAACGCAGTCTTGACCGTAGAGGCAAACAAGCCAGGCTCGCACGCCAATCGTGGCTGGGAGCGATTCACTGATTATGTGATTCAACAGCTGAATCAAAGGCGCTCGGGGATAGTTTTTTTGCTATGGGGCTCGTACGCCCAGAAGAAGGCTGCGTTTATCGATAGAGGTAAGCATCTCGTGCTAGAGGCGCCCCATCCATCGCCTCTTTCAGCCTACCGTGGATTTATTGGTTGCGGCCATTTTTCCAAGGCAAATGCCTACTTAGCCGAGCATGGAAAGCCAGCAATTGATTGGAGTATAAGTAGCTAAGGTGTTGTAAAGCATAACCACTCTAGCCATAGCGCACAGCTGTTCTTGGGCACTTTCTCCAAGCGACCCCATTCTTAGCTCCTTTCCACTCCTTGGGTGCTGGGGTAATCTAGGCTAGATAGAGCGAGGCTCCAGAGATAGCGCGCGAGAAGGGTGTGCGCGCTAAATAGTCTGTTATTGCGCGCGCTGTCTTTGCTGCAACGAGTGTTAAATTAAACTTATGTCAGTTGCTACCCGTTTAGGATTATTTTTACTGGTTACGTTCTTCTCCGGGTCAATCGTTGTGATGGCGGCGACTGACCTGCGCAATCGACTTAAGCCACCTACAAACGACGAAGTCGAACGGGCTGCAAAGCTCGTTCAAGCGCTGCGTGGCGACGAGCTCTTCCGAGTCGAGGCGAAATACGACGAACAGCATCCGAATTTGCAGCCTCGTAAGCCAGGGCGGTATCTGCCAGAGTACGATATGAAGAAGATTAAATCCTTTCTGGTTGGGATAATCGGCGGAATTAGCGAGGACTCTGCTGATAGCTCTGACGCTGCGCAATCAGATTAAGATAGCTAGAGTAGGTAGGGAAAAATCGATGCATCTCCTTAAATCAGTGCTTTTACAGTTGTTAGTGGTGTTTGTTCTCGTTAGTGGCATTAGTGGTTGTGTTCTTGTGCCATTTGTTCAAGCCTTTAAAGAGACCGGCCTCACTGAGGGCGACCGCATGGCGCTTTTGCCAGCAAAGATCAAGAAATTTTCAGATGCACGCGTGTTTGGTAACAAGACAGACGCGCTTAGTGTTGTGGCTGATGATGCCAGGAGTGAGATCGCAAGCCAGCTACAAACTGGAACAGATCGCGAGCGCATCGTAAAGAGCCAGATCGATAACATTGAGTGGCTTGATAATGCGTACAAAGCCAAGGTAGTTGTGCGTGTTGAGTCCTTTACTATGTCGCAGCTGATTGTGCAGACGGTGAGCGAGGAGCAGCACTGGGAGTTCTCGGCTGGCTCTGGCTGGTTGTTGACCAGCCGAACGAAACTAGACGCGTAGTGTAGCCGCTAAGGTGTAATGAGTATGAAAAATTTAAAAAAAGTGTTGCCGATTACATTAACCTGTATGCTCAGTGTGGCATTGGAGGGCTGTAGCTTAGTTCGGGGTAAAGATGCCACTTCTAGCGAGCGAGTGATTGACTCAGCGCGTGGTGGAGATCCATCGGTGACTCCATTTAAGCTTGATGTCTTAGGTGAATCTAATGACGGTGAAACCCTAACAATCAAAGGTCAGGTGACTTCCAAAGTCTCTAGGTCTGCGCGAGATGTGCTGGTTAGGTTGACCGCAGTTGATATGGGAGGGGAGCAGAGAACTTCATTCCACAAGCTGATTGATTTAAACCCCAAAAGCGCCGAGCTGAAGCGAGGAAGCCCAACGCAATTTGCGCTCTCTTTACCGGCCCAAGGGATTTCAAACTATCAACTCGAAGTTTTGTGGGGTAAGGACGCAGCTCCATACCTTGAAGACAACAGAGCTTCACTAAAAGCTCCGAATGCACCAGCTGAGTATTTGGCGCTACGTAATTTAGAAGTTCATCGCGTTCCGGATGGAAGCTGCTCATCTCCCGAGGAGTGTTTAGTGACCTTTTCAATCAAGGGTGAGTTTTTCAACGCCGGCAAGGCGGTTGTTCGCGACGTCAGCTTAGTGGCGGGATTTGCCCCTGCCAGCAAGATGGATCGTCCCTATCAGATGTTAGAGAACGAGCGACGGATAGAGATAAAGAATCTGGCTCTTGGCCCGCAAGCAACTAAACCGTTTAGGCTAACACTTGAGAAGCTTGTGCCTGCCTCAGACACCGTTGCCTATCAACCGGTGGTTAGAATTGTATCGTTTGATTCTGATTAGGCCAGCCCAAGACCGCGGCGCTGGAGGGTAGCCCCCCCCAGCGCCGCGGATCCGTTTTACGTTGCAAAAAATTCTGCCACTTTCCGCAACAGCCCACACACCTCTGGCACTTGCAAACACTTACGAATTCCCCCTACGACTCCTAAACAGCGAATGTTTCAAGCTGTTTAAGCAAATCACCTAGCATCTTAAAGAAATTTCTAAAGACAGAAGCAGGCGCCTCCGATATAAATAACGAATCAGAAAATCTCGCCCTATAGATAGTAAACCGCAATGATTTCAAGCGTAGTCCAGCTAAACCTTAAAAGAGCTCTCTACCTACTAATAGCGTTTAGTGTATCGCTGGCCCTACCTAAGCATGAAGCATTA
>Ga0315904_10004121_pt1 | contig 20951 bp, 33 predicted proteins | sample LakEriMetagenome_6_FD_203529 | JGI IMG/M metagenome (GOLD analysis project Ga0315904, IMG submission 203529) | Freshwater fungal communities from buoy surface, Lake Erie, Ohio, United States - Buoy 12 MA120 | ecosystem: Environmental > Aquatic > Freshwater > Lake | place: USA: Lake Erie, Ohio...
CACCTGTTCCACAGTGTAGGGCGCTACGTCGGTCCCTGCTGGCGTGACAGTGACGATGCCGCTCGTAGCGCGGTCCCAGTTGGAGCCGAGAGCGAATGCTGCCGCAAGTTGCGCGGCGTCGGTCGGGATGGCCTCGTCAATAGCCGAGGTGTTGCCGACGCTGTCGACGTACTCGACGACAATCTCCCACGTCAGCCGATGCCGGGTCTGCTGCACCTGGTATGGCCCTTCGGCCGCACCCGACAACACGCGACCCCACCATCGGCGCGACTGCGTTCCAACCGTCTCGTCGTGACCCGCGACATCGTGCGTAAAACGCGACGGGAGCCCACGCGAGACGACGGCAGGGGTGATGCCGCCGGGGATGGCCACGAGGGCGCGGCGGGCATCTTGCCACGTCACCGTGAAATCCTCATGAAGCGCGGGCCTTGCGAGCCCGGCGTCGGAATCTCCGGCGTGACCTCGTCCTGCGAGCGGGTGATGAGGTCGATCCGGTCGTAGGTGGTCTGCTTGATCTGCTCGTAGCTTGCCTCAAGCCGCGAGACAAACTCCGACGGCGCGGCTGGCCACTGGCGAGCGAGGTGGACCACCGTGGCGGCAGCGTGCATGGGCACAAGCACGTCGTCGGTGAGCACGTCCTCGTCGAGAATGCCACGCGCCGCAAGCGCGGGAACAAGCACCATCCGCCACGATGCTTGGATGGCTTCTTCAAGGGTGAGGTCGCTTGACGACGCAATCTGACGGACGACGGGATAGGACTGCGTCAGTTCTGTCGGCGACAGCGCGATTGACGTGATGCGCCTGACGACGCGAAACGACTCGTCCCATTCACGGACAACGCCGTCGACCGTGGCGCGGAAAAGCACATAGCCCGCGCCGGGCTCGATGGTCTGTGCTGCCGTCAGGGCCACAGACACAGCCAGACCGCTCACAGTCGACGCATGTCCAAGGTCGCAGGGCAGGGGCTCGGCGAGCCACAGAGTCGACAGGGTGCCACTACGGGCCGCCACAACCACTACCGGGCGGGCGCTTGACGAGTCGGTCACGAGATAGCGCCGGCCGGCGACGATTGCGACCGACGCCGCAAGCGGGAGGCTATCGGCACCCTCGGGCACCGCGCCCTGCGTCGACGTCGACAGCGGGTCGACCGTAGCGGCGACGTAGGCACCGAGAGCGTCGGGAGATTGCGATGGGATGCGTCGGGCCGTCGCCGACGACGGAACGCCGGTCGACACGCCACCATCCGTCGACAAGCGCGGATAGGACAGGATCGTGTCTGTGGAGCCGACCAGCACGCGCTGCATGGCCTGCACTATAATGCAGTTGACGGCCGGGCGCTACCTGTGCGCAAAAACGCGCCCCCGGTCACCACACCATGTGGAGCCGGGGGCTCGGCGAGCTGTCGCCAGCGGGCAAGCTAACCAAACACCTTTGCCTTGCCAAGCAGCCGATTGAGTTCTGCTTCCTGATCTGGCGTCAGGCCCATAAAGGGCCGCGCTGGCGTCGTCGCTGTGCCATGGTGAATCCAATAGCCGAGGACGTTGTGTGGCGGTCCCTGTTCGCCGGTCTTGATTTGTCGCTGGCCTGACTCGCGCTTGAGGTCGCGAGCCAGTTTGCTGGCCTCGCCACGGCGTAGGGTTTTGCTGATTGCCGTCTCACCGAAGCGGCCCTCGACGAGGCCGGCTTGACGGAGCGCCCTGATCTCCGATGGCGCACGGACCTGATTGCTCGATCCAGTGTCGGGCGCGATGACGACCTCGACACCGTCGGCGGTGATGCGCGTCTCGCGGACCTTGATCGAATTCATGAGGCCGCCAGTGAGACGGAGGTCGATCTTCTGGTCCTCGCCCATGCGCTGTAGCTGTCGTCGGTACTGCGTCGAGTAGGACGCAAACGCCTGCCCCGTCGACGAGATGCCCTGATCAGTGCGCCGCAGGATCGCACCGGGGACGAACGCGCCGATCACCTTGGCTGCTTTTTCGGCGTCGAATTTGACCGGGGTTCCGCTGCGCTTGGTTGTGATGCCCACGTCGTCACCTCCGTTGGAGTGCCATCGTCTCAGCGTCGACAATGAGCCTGGACCCATCGGGCCGGTAGATCTCGATGCCTTCACGAACCGCCGTCTCTACCGTCGTCGGTGCCCATGAGTGCCGGCAGTTGTATCCCCCGCAGTAGTCGTCGGCTGGGAGGCCCTGCCCGTTGTCGAGGCGGGCCGGGTCCGTGACTGCCTTGCCGACCCACGTCCGGCAGAAGGGCCGGTTCTTCGCGTCGCGTGGTCCGACGTAGACGTAGACGAGGTCCAGCTCCGCCTCGACCTCACGGGCGGCAGAGATGACCGACCGTCGACCGACCGCCATGATGGCGGCATCGACTGCGGCCGACGCACGGACATACGTCGTCGAGAGTCGCGCCCGTACTTCCTCGATGACGTCGGCAAGCGACCCACTGGACGTGATTCCACGAGACACGGCGTCGCGCATCTCCTCACGAGCCAGTCGGAACACCGCGACGACGTCGGCGACTTGGCCATTGACGATGGCGTCTAACTCTCGTCGTGCATCGACCGATAGCGTCGAAGGAGGCGTACCCAAGACAGCGGCGACGGCTTCAATGGCGCGTTGTCCGACGACACCGCGTACCGTTTCCCCTTCGGCCTCCAGTCGGCGACGTACTTGCGAGAGGACAGCCGCTGAAGTCTGCGCTTGTCGTCGGACGAGGGAGTCCTCTCCGGGGACGGTGTCGAGGGACAGGAGGATTCGCAGAAGGTCGCGCTCAAGTGCCACCTCAATACGTCGCAGATCCTCGACGGCGGCATCGGCGACGACGCCGGCAGCATCCGCCCCGCTCACGACGTGGCCTCATCCTCTTCCTCGTCCTCTTCCTCTTCGTCTTCCTCTTCCTCGACGACGGTAGTCTCGCGTCTCGCCGTGAACGGAGAGCCCGCCAGTGCGCCGGGCAGACTCACCTGCGGCGCACGGACGGCCCGCATCTGTTCGAGGTACGCCTCCGCCGTCGCACGGTCGGCGGACAAGCCCAGCATCACGCGAGCGTCGGCCTCATCGACGAGCCCGGCTTCCTTCAGGGCCAACACCCGATCCTGCTTCTCTTGATCGGCCTCATAGGTCTTGCCGGTCGACAGCGTGACCATCGGCGAGACGTCGCCAAACTCAGCGGGGCTCGCGGGGTCGAACAAGCGCAGCACGTCGATGACGATGGGCAAGAGTTGGCCCTCTTCGAACGCCTTGAAGATGGGTCGGCTTTCCGCGACGCGCTGGTCATGCGGGGCGTTCGCGATCATGCGTGACACGCCGGACTGCGGCGCACCGGGCTCGACGGCGTAGGCGTCGGGGCTGTTACCCCGCGACACTCCCAGTTCTTGAAGGTCGCGTGTCGCGCTGGCCTCGATAGCAGCGTGGTCCGCGCCGGCAGTCTGTGCTTGCAGCGTCTCGCCGGACCCGATCTGCAACACGACACCTGGACCGCCTACCAGCTCGCTCGTTTCGCGAGTGAGCCCGCTGTAGACCCACGTTGCGTGGGCCTGCATGTCGACGACGTGCTGGCGATTGGACCTCGACACGTTCAGCCGGTCGACGTTGGCGACGACGTCACGGTCGGGATCGGGCCAGATACCGCCAGCGCCGGGTTCAATGCGCAGGAACGCGCCGGGAAAGCGGCCTTCATATGCCTCGCTTGCCGTCGCAGTCTTGCCATCCTCGCTGACACGCCGATGCGACCACGCGCCGAACGAAACGAGATTGCCGGCATCGTCCTCGACAAACTCCCTCGACCACACCCACCACAAAGGCGACGCCGACGACGGCGTGGCTTGCTTGATGGCGCAAAGCCACAGCGCGTCGGGGTCATCGGGAGCCGATGGATGGGCCAGCGTGACGACGTCGTGCGTCCAGTAGATCTGGCAAACCAACTTGCCGATGTCGCCGATGCGTCGCCATCCGACCATCGCAAACGACGCACGGACGCCAGCGTGACAGCGCCGTTCCATCTCTGGCATGACGACGTCGATGCCGGCCTCGTCAAGCCCACGACGAAAGGCGACAAGGCGCTCATCATCCTCGTCCAGCGCCTCGCCCTCGTCGTCGACGAGGGTGCGGTCCGCTGGCGTGGCGTAGACGCCGCTGTCCTGTCGAGCGAAGAACCGGAGCCAGTTGACGGGGTCAATCGGAAGCTGCTGATAGGTGCGAGGGTACGCCTTCTTCAACGCGTCGCGAATGACGCTGGCTTGATCGCCGCTGTAGCGTACCGCCAGCCCCTTGACGACGCTGTCGTAGTCAGCGGGTCGCGTCTTCCGGCCAGCGTCGAGTAGCGCCGACAACTGGTCTGGCATCCATGCGCCGGCTTGCTGTCGGATTGTCTCGATCACGGCATCGCTTGCGGCGTTGTAGGAAATCATGCCGCAACCCTACCACGCCAAAAGTCAAGCGGAAACACCCGGTCAGACTCGCCCCCACTCGTCGGTCAGAGCGTCACCTGGCGTTGTCTGGTTGGCGCGTGGGCGATGGACTGGCCATTGCCAATGACACAGATAGCCAAGGGCGTCGATACCGTGATCGATATCGCCGCGCTTATCGGGGTCGCCATTGCGGTCAAGCGCTTGCGTTTCAAGCGCCCGAGTCAGCACGGGAGCCGCGCTGGCGTCGACGGTGACACGCCGGTCGCGGAAGAGCACATTTAGCGTGTTGACCCTGTCCTTGACGGGCGGGTTTGCGTTGCCATGCACCGGCCTGAACCCTGCCTGCGTCAGTAGCGCGACGTCGCTCTTCGTCGACGTGGAACGAAGCGCCGTGCCGCTGGCGTCGACAAACGCCTGTAGGCGCATCTGGTACACGTCGTCTCGCGTGTAGTGCCTCCCTCGTGTGCGGGTGAGGTAGTGCGCGATCCACTGTGCCACGCGCTCGGCGTGTTCGTCCGTCGTCGTGCCGCCTTCTTTGATCACCTCGCCGACGACGTGTGTCGTGCGTTGCGACTGGTCCGTCTCGCACACGATCCAATGCATGTACCTCACATTGAAGTCACACGCGATCTGAATGGTGCCGCGATTGACGACAGGCGATACGCAATGCACTCGCCGGTCGAAGCGGCCGTAGACGCGCCCACCCTTCGCCGTGCGGACGCCGTCGAGTTTTTCGCTGGCCGTGCTGTCGTCCATGCGTTGACGCATCGACTCCACATAGGTCGACGAGAGGTAGCTATTCGCCGACGACGTCACGCTCCATTGCCGCACATCGGGCGACGGCTTGGCGAGGATCATCTCGTAGGCAGGACCGTAGCCTTCAGGAGTGCCCGTCAGCACGATTTGCTGACACGGACCCATGCTGACACGGGCCATCGCCGTCGTCAGGGCCTCGACGTCGCACAGTTCCCACTCGTCGACGAGCAGCCCGCCAGCGGTGATGCCTTCAAGGGAGCGGGGCTCGTCGGCTGAACGGCACAAAATCTCCACTTGCTTGCGCCGTCCGATGGTGAGGATCTTATCCGTCTTGTGCCAGACGTACGGCAGTTTCCACGCATCCAGCATTCGCCGCGCCGTCGCCACGAAGACGTCGACCACCATGCGGTAGGTGGGCTCAACGACAAGGACCGGGAACCCGCCAGACCGGAAAGCCATGTCGACGACGGCCGCGACACCGGCGACCGTTTTTCCGCTTCGGTAGCCGCCTTGGAGTACCTTGATCCGCGACGTCCTGTCACCCACGAGCGCAAGCTGGTGAGGTAGCAGGGTCGCCGCGCCGCGCTGAATATTCAGCACGGTGCGCTATTTCCCAGCCGGGGTGACCACCGCCGGAACCCAATCCACCACGTCCACCGTGTCGGGCGCGTCGGCGACCGTGCGTCCAGGTGGCCCGTAGCGGGCGGGGTCGAGGGCCGCCAGCATGGCGAGGATGGCGGCGCGGTCGCCGTCGTCCGCGAGGGCTGCTAGGCGCTCCTCGAGCTCTTCGATGGACGGTCGCCGCCAGTTGGCTCCCATCGCCACCATGGTCCCGTTGTCGCGGTGCTCGGGCTCCCATCGTGCGTGAGGCGCTAGGGCGATGTCGAGGATCATCTTTGCCGCTGCGTTGCGATCCTTGCTGTCGGCCTCGACGACAGAGAGGCGCTCGGCGTCGGTGAGGTCCGGCACCACGTCGGGATTGCCGACGGCTTTGGCGTACTGGACGCGCAAGATGTGATCGGTCGCCGTGCGGAGCCAGCGAGAGAGAGGCAGGCGATCAGACGCCCGCCCGGAACCGGGACGGGGAGGGGACGGCATAGGCAAGCATCTTGCCAGATTGGCACAAAAAAACAAACCCCCGGCACCATGCCGGGGATCGTCTGCCTTGTCAGGGCTCCATCGTGGGCGTTGTGTAGCGCGTGGTGGCGATGGAGGCAACGACAAAAACCAAACCCCGCCAGCGCAGGCGGGGTCCAGTCGCGATCCGGTGGGTGTCCGGCGCTCGCCAGCCCGCCGAGAGACGGTAGCGGGGTGGCGTGGGTGGGAGGTTACAGGCTAGGGCTTGGGAGTCAAGGTCGCCCGACGGATGACGATCTCGTCGGCACCGTAGGTGATTTCCACCATATCGCCCGGCTTGACGCCAAGCACTGACATAATGACGCCAGTCAGAGCCGGGCTACCGCCAATGTTTGACACCTTCCGGTTCCCGACTTCACCAGCCCCGATCTTGCGACCGGCTGCGTTGCGCTTTGAAAAGTCGACCACCACCCCTGGAGGGGTGGCAATCCTTTCTTTCTTTTTTGATGCCCTTTGCTCCCGCATCCATGCAGCCACCGCCGCACGACATTCGCTGCACCGGCATCCGCCCTTGTTGTATCCACTCTTTGTTCCATGTTCCATGCTGTACCTCCTGAAAGAACATAGGCAACCAAGTGTTATCCGTCAACCATCATCACCGGTAGGTGTTGTCCGCATCACCACCGTAACGTAACCGCCCCTCTCTAAGAGAGAGGGGCGTTACGTTACGCTGTGAGTGCCTTTGCCACCGTAACCGTTACCGGCATGTTACGGCGCTGTTACGCTGTTACCCTGAACCTTTGGCCAGTACCAAACCCGAAGCCCGCATCGGGTCGATCACGATCCACCCGTGGTCTTTTGCCGCGATGAACCCGGCATCAAGCAGATCACGGATCACGGACCCCGGTCGGGCGCTCGGCTTGACTGCTTGGTCGATGGTCGATGCCTTCCAGCCGTCGCGTTCCAAGTGCTGACGCAACGCAGCTCGGGTGAGATACGGGGCTCCGTCCAGAGTCTCGGCCTTGGACTCAAACCACGCCCGCTCAAAGGTCTTCCTGTGCTTGGACCCGGCTGGCTCTTTTTCGCGCACTGGCGGGGCATCTGAGGCCGCCAGAACGGCGCTTGTGACGGGTGCGCCGTCTTCATCGACCCAACCAGGGATCGCGACGCTGGCCAGTCGGGCATGGATGGGGGCCAGCATCTCGGCGTCTTTGGACTTCCGCTGTGCAATCGTGATCGTGCCGTCCTTGGACGTAACCGACACCTCGATGTCGAGGGCTCCCCGCCATGCTGACGACCCACGGGCTCGACCCTGTGCTTCCTCGTTGACGCCGGTGTGATGCACTAGCAGGACAGAGCAACTGAACGTGGCCATCAGCGCCGCGCACGAATCCAACATCTCCTTGGCGTCTTGTGCGCTGTTCTCGTCACCGGACAGGAACCGATGGAGGGTGTCGACGACGATCAGAGACGGTCGCACGGACAACGCCGCTATGGAGTCACGCGCCTTCATCAGTCCTGCTTGCGTGTCGAGATCGCAACCCGACGACGACAGCAGCAGGTTCCCTCGAGGGATCGGGCCGTTGGTCGTCTGCCACGCCGCCAGACGACCGCGCAGTCCGTGGTGACCCTCGCCAGCGAGGTAGACGACCGCGCCGGGCTTGACCTTGGCTCCCATCCAATCGGGGAGGCCCGACGCCATGCGGCAACACCAGTCCAGGACGACGAAGGTCTTGCCGGACCCGCTGGGGCCGTGGACCATCATCAGGGCTTGCGATTGCGCCCAGCCCTTGATGAGCCATGAGATAGGGGCAGGCTGTGCCGAAAAATCGACGGCATCGACGAGCCAGTCGCCGGCCGACGGCGTCAGAAGTGCGGCGAGGTCTTGACCGGCTTGCACATAATCGTTGGCGTCGCCGGGGATCGGCGGAATCACATAGCGAACGCCATGCTTGGCGCAGGCTTGCTCAGCCGCACGAAGCCCGACGTGGCCCTTGTCGTTGTCGGCGACGATGGTGATCCGATTGCCGTACAGCCCCACAAGCAAGCCAGCGACGTCGACGAGGTTGCTTGCGCTGTAGGCAATGACGCACGGTCGGCCCGTGACTTCGTGGACCGTTGCCGCCGTGGCGAACCCCTCGGCGAGATAAATCACGCCATCGGACGGCTTGCCGACCATCCAGAATTTGGCCTTGACTTCGCCACCAGGGTGATACCGCTTGCTGCCGTCGCCCTCGATGTATTGCAGGCTTGAGATGCCGCCGTCGACGTCAAACAGCGGCACCACCAACTTGCCATCCGACGTCACCTTGCTTCCGTGCGGCTTGACGCCCTTGCGTTGCAGGTATGGGTGATCGGCGGGTGCCTCAGGCAACTCCGACCAAACCTGCTCCACCACCTCGGCGACGACCTCACGCTGACGAGCCAGCTCGGCGTCGCGAATCGCCCGCATGTCGGCCATGCGCTTGGCATGTGCGACCTCCTCGGCGGGGGTCATCGACGGCCCGCCCTCGGCTCGCCATGACACGTCAATCTGACGACGCCAGCACCCGAAGTGCCCAGCCGGTCGCCCGTCGCTGTAGGCGATGTACCAGCCGTTTTTTGCTCTCGACGCATCGGACCTGAACCGATGAATCTTGCCGTCGAGAGTCACCGATGACGGCGGATTGATTCCCTCGTAGGCGATGGCGTCGATCAGTTGCTGCTCTGGCGTCCTGTCGTCGACGACAGCGGGGACAAAGGCGCGATCAAGCTTGACCATCGGTGGCTCCCTTCAGATAGAGGGCGATCACAGCGACGGTCGCCGGAGACGGAGTCGTGACGCCATGCATGAGTCGATAGAGCGTGTCGTTGCTGAGTCCGGTGGCCTTGGCCACGGCGGAAAGGTTGTGATCGCGCAGACGCCTGCGGATCTCCTCGATGGTGATCTGTCTTGTGTCGTTCATGCTTGACGTTTGACGCAGATGCGGCTAGAAGTCTACTCACAAGGCGCAACCCGATCACCGGACCGCGCCACAATGGAGGCCAAATGGCCATCAGTCTGAAGCGCACAGGCTCGCTCGGAGCTACTGCGGTCAAGTTTCTTGGATATGGTCCTGCGGGGCACGGCAAAACCCGCGCAATCGCAACGCTGCCGACTCCGATCACGCTCTCGGCAGAAGCCGGATTGCTGTCGATCAAGGAGTTCGACCTTCCATACATTGAGATTGCGACGTTGGAAGACCTTTACGACGCCTACCGTTGGGTGTCGTCGTCCGATGAGGCGAAGAGCTTTGAGAGTGTCGCCCTCGACAGCATCTCGGAGATCGCCGAGGTGCTGCTGTCGGCGGAGAAGAAGGTTCAAGTCGGCGGCAAGGCTCGCGACCCTCGCCAAGCCTATGGCGCGATGCAGGATCGGATGGGAGATCTCATCCGTGCCTTTCGGGACCTGCCAGGGAAGCACGTTTATTTCTCTGCCAAGTTGGAGAAGAGCGCCGACGAGCTTGGAGCGGTCTCCTATGCCCCGTCGATGCCGGGCCAGAAGTTTGCCCAGCAACTGCCCTACTTCTTTGACGAAGTCTTTGCCTTCCGCAAGGAGCAGGGGCACTTCGCATTGATGACGTCGACGGATGGTCTGTGGTCGGCGAAGGACCGCTCGGGTCGTTTGGATCTGTGGGAGCCGCCAGACCTCGGCGCGATTATCCGCAAGATTGCGGGGACGCCATGACCATCGACGAATTGACGGCAGCATGGCGCGAAGCAAAGGATGCCGAACGCGACGCACAAGAACGCCGCCGCGACATTGAAGATCAGATCACGGCGATGCTTGCCATCCCCGCCGACCTCGACGGCACCAGCACCTACGGCGCTCTCAAAGTCACGGGCCGCATTGACCGCAAGGTTGACGCCGATCTGTTGCAAGAGTTGGCACGGGATGCCGGCCTCACCGACCACCTGTCGGCGTTGTTCAGGTGGAAGCCGGAGATCAACAAAAAGGCGTGGGACGCAGCAGCAGATTCAATCACTCGCCCCCTTGCCGGGGCCATTACAAGCAAGCCAGGGCGACCCTCGTTTGCGATCACTGACAAGAAAGAAGGCTGAGCAATGGCGAATCTTGGACGCAGCTACGTTGAAGCAGAGATGCCAAAGGGCAGCAACAGCGGCGACTACACGCCGATCCCCGATGGGTGGTACGACGTCACCATCACCGAGGCCACCGTGAAGGCCACGAAGGCGGGGACCGGCGATTACCTGTCCTACCGTTGCGACGTCGTTGGCCCGACGCATCAGGGCCGGGTTGTGTTCGGAATGATCACGCTCCGGAACCCCAACCCGAAAGCTGAGGATATCGGCAATCAGCAGATGGGCGAGCTGTGCCGCGCCATCGGTGCCGCTCGTCTCGACGACAGCGATCAGCTGATCGGAAAGCGCATGACGATCAAGGTCGTGACCGAAAGCAGTGAGCAGTACGGCGACAAGAACAAGATCAAGGCGATGAAGGCGAGCGGTGGCAATGCGCCGACGCCATCAGCCGCACCTGCTCCCGCCTCCAAGCCGCCGTGGGCGAAGTGACCTGATTGCGAACAACCGGGGGTGCCCTTGGCCCCCTCTTTTTTGGTGATTCATGACCGCCATTCCACCGCCTCGCACGACCATTCAGTCTCTCATCGACGCCCACCACGAGCGCGGCCGGGAGCCGCCACGACCGCACATGGGAGCCTCTGAGTTGGGTCACCCTTGCGACAAATGGTTGTGGCTGAAGTTCCGTTGGGCCGTTGTCGACACGCCGCCAGGTCGCGTTCTGCGCGTCTTCCGTCGGGGTCACATGGAAGAGGCCACGATCCTCAAAGACCTACGCGCCATCGGCATCGAGATTAGAGAGACTACTGGCGAGCAGACTCGCGTGTCGTTTGGTTCTCATGTGTCAGGCTCCGTCGACGCCATCATCGACGCTGGCGTTCCAGAGGCCCCCAAGAAGCCGCACGTCGCGGAATTCAAGACGCATAGCCTGAAGTCTTTCAACGACGTCGAGAAGAACGGCGTTGAGAAAGCGAAGCGAACCCATTTCATTCAGATGCAGGTCTATATGCACGGGCTCGGCATCGACCGCGCCCTCTATGTCGCCGTCTGCAAGGACGACGACAGGATCTACACGGAGCGTGTCAGGTATAACCGCGACGTCGCCGAGAAAGCCATTGCACGGGGCAAGCGACTGGCGCTGGCCGACGAGATGCCGCCGCCTCTGTCGCATGACCCCAGCTGGTATGAGTGCAAATGGTGCCCGGCCTACGGCGTCTGTCATGAGGGTCTAGGCGTCACCGCGCCGCAATCGTGCAGGACCTGCGCACATAGCACCGCCAAGGAGGACAACACTTGGCGATGCGAGAAGCACAACGCCGACGGAATCCCGCTGGGATTTCAGCGCACGGGTTGCGCGGACTACGAGCTGCACGATCACCTGTTGCCGTTTTGAGGCCCCATGCTTCGCCCCTACCAACAACGCGCCATCGACGAAACGCTGGCGTGGATAGCCAAAAACAAGGGCAACCCGTGCATCGTCATGCCGACAGGGTCCGGCAAGTCTCACGTCGTCGCCGGCCTGTGCAAGCACACGATCCAGACGTGGCCAGAGACGCGAGTCTTGATGCTGACCCACGTCAAGGAGTTGATCGAGCAGAACGTCGAGAAGATGCGCCAGCACTGGCCAGCCGCGCCAATGGGCGTCTACTCGGCGAGCATCGGCAAGCGCCAACTCGGCGAGCCGATTACGTTCGCAGGCATCCAGTCAATCGCCAACCGCGCCGACGACGTGGGGCACATTGACCTTGTCGTCGTCGATGAATGCGACCTTATCAGCCACAATGATGAGGGGCGTTATCGGACCTTCCTTGGGCAACTGAAGACGATCAACCCGAACATGGTGGTGATCGGGCTGACGGCGACGCCGTACCGTCTCGGCCACGGCATGATCACCGACGAGCCGGCGCTGTTTCATGGGCTGATTGAGCCGGTGGACGTCGTCGAGTTGCTGACCCTTGGCCACCTGTGCCCGTTGCGCTTGAAGAAGACGCAGCACACCTACGACACGTCATCCGTTCACAAGCGCGGCGGGGATTACATTGAGAGCGAGCTGCAAAAGGTCGTCGACACCGAGGAGCAAACACAGAAGGTCGTCGACGAGATTCTAGCGAATGCCACCGACCGCAAGTCTTGGGTGCTGTTCTGCACCGGCATCGACCACAGCCACCACGTCGCCGAGGCCCTTCGTGCCCGTGGCATCACTTGCGAGACAGTGTCTGGCGAGACGCCGAAGGGCGAACGAGAACGCATCCTGGCCGATTTCAAGGCCGGCAAGGTGACGGCGCTGACGAATGCCAACGTGCTCACGACGGGATTTGATCATCCACCTACGGACCTGATCGGCTTCCTGCGTCCGACGGCGTCGACGCGCCTCATGATGCAGATGGCCGGCCGGGGCATGAGGCCATCGCCGGGGAAGCAGGACTGCATCGTTCTCGACTTCGCCGGGGTGTCCAAGGTCTGCGGCACGATCATCCGGCCGAACGTGCCCGGCAAGAAGGGTGACGGGTCCGGCGAAACGCCGGTCAAGGTCTGCGATGCTTGCAGCGAGCTGGTCCATTTGAGCGCCAAGGTCTGCCCGGCTTGTGGCGCGGCGTTTCCCGAGTCCAAGAAGGCATCCGAGCCAATCGACGTCCGGCTGATTGACGGCGACATTATGGGCTTGTCAGTCAATCCGGACGACCTGCGTGACGTCGAGGTGTCGTCATGGCGCTGGCAGATCAGGAAGTCCCAGAAGACCGGCAAAGAGCAGATTGCGCTGACGTACTACGGCAAGGCGATTAGCGACCGGCCGGTGACGGAGTATCTGTGCGTCTTCCATGAGGGCTATGCCGGTCAGAAGGCGTGGACCACCGTCACCAGCATCGCTCAGCGGTGCGGAAGGCTGCCCGAGGGAATTCTTGCCGATGGCGACGTGATCGCCCTCGTCGAAGCGATGAACGCCGCCACGCCGCCGACGTGGATCCAGTATGAGCGCGACGGCAATTTCGACCGCATCACGAGGAGGCACTGGTGAAAACCGAGCACGAAGAGCAACGCGAGTTCGTTCAATGGATGAGGCAGACGCATCCTACCGTCCGCATCTACGCGATCCCAAACGGCGGCCACCGTGGAGCGAGCCAGGGGGTCAGGCTCAAGGCAGAGGGCGTCACGCCCGGTGTGCCCGATCTGCATGTCCCAGCTCTGCGGCTGTGGATCGAGATGAAGCGGTCCTCCGGCGGCACCGTGAGCCGGGAGCAACGCGACTGGCACGACTATCTGCGGGGGATCGGTGATCGGGTGATCGTGGCGAAAGGGAAGGGGGAGGCGATCAAGGCGATCACAGATCTGCTCTGATCCACCGCATCACAATGCGGCCACAGCACAATCAACACACATGTGCTTGACGCCTGCGTAGCGGGTGTGTAGGCTGTGGATGTGGCCGGCAGGGGTGCCGGGCACGAAACAGGAGAGACACAATGACCGACAGCTACATCCCCCCCGGCGCTGATCACTACTGGGGCGCTGACCTCGACCTCCCCGACACCCGCGACGAACCGCCGGAGGACGACCACCAGATCACCGACGAGCAAGCCGAGCAGTGGGCCGCCGAAATGGGCGAACCCCGCGACCTTGAGGACGTGCTGGCCGAGCTCGCTGAAATCTACGGGGTGCCAGTGTGATGTGCTCTACCATGCGCCGCGCCATCGTGCGCGAGGCCCGTCGCCGCAACCTGCCCGTGTGGGCGTTCCTGCTGCTTATCGAGGTGACCCATGATTGACCCCGACCGCCACCTTCCCGATCCCGGCATCGACGACAGCCCCACCGACGCCGAGCTCGCCAGCGCCGCCGACGGCGTCGACGTGACCCGATGGGTGCTCGACCTCGCCGACACCGGCGAAGACAATGCCGCCCTGCTGCGGTGGGCGCAGGACTGCTACCGAGAGATCATGGATGCGGTGGAGCAAAACCGAGAGGAGCGTGATGCGTGAGTTGGCTCTTTTCGCGGGCGCTGGTGGAGGCATCCTCGGCGGGCATCTCCTTGGATGGCGCACAGTGTGCGCTGTGGAGTGGGACGCCTACGCAGCCTCCGTCTTGGTTGCCCGCCAAAACGACGAAATCTTGCCGCCTTTCCCGATCTGGGATGACGTGCAGACGTTTGACGGACGAGCATGGCGAGGCCGTGTTGACGTCGTGTCTGGCGGCTTTCCCTGCACGGATATCTCTACAGCAGGACGTGGCGCAGGCATCGACGGAGAAGCGTCAGGTATGTGGCGTCACATGGCGCGAATCATCGGTGAGGTACGACCGCGGTACGTCTTCGTGGAAAACTCACCGGCTCTTGTTCACCGAGGCCTTGCCCGAGTCCTCGGTGACCTTGCCGCGCTGGGGTATGATGCGCGATGGGGTGTGCTGGGAGCGGCTGACGCCGGGGCACCACACAAGCGCGACCGAATATGGATCGTTGCTGCCGACGCCAACAACGACGGCCGTGTCGACGACGAAGACGGAACAGACCTACGCCCGCAACATGAGCCGCACGGGTCACCCGACGTGGCAGGCTGTGCTGGCTGTAGCGGCAAGGAAGTGGCCGACGCCCACGGATCATTCATGGAAAGAGAAAGGATATCCGGCGGAATACAATCGGGCGACTTCGGGGCTTGGTTCAGTCGTGCTGAAGCCGCATTTGTGGCCGACGCCACAAGCGAGCGATTGCCGCAACAGAGGCAACGCGGACACACCGGCAGTCGCCAGACGAATCGAAGCCGGCAAACAAATCACATTGACCATGACGGTGACTGGTGGGCAACTGAGCCCGACGTGGGTCGAGTGGCTCATGGGGTGGCCGCTCGGATGGACCGACTGCGCTGTCTCGGCAACGGACAGGTTCCAGAAGTGGTGCGCCTCGCATGGCGCACGTTGATTAACGACTGAAGGAGACGACATGAAAAAGAAGCCCCCCCGCATCGCCCTCAACATCGATCTGAAGCCCGCCGAACGTGCCGCCCTCGACAAGGCCGCCGCCGCCGTCATCGACGAGCGTGGTCGACCCATGCGCTTGTCGACATGGGCGCGTCGTGTGCTGATTGAAGCCGCGAAAGGCCAGCCATGATCGCCCGCATCCTTGCCGTATTCGGTATCCGTGTCGTCGACCTCGACATGGTGCATGTGCCCCTCGACAAGTGGCACGAGATTGTCGGCGAGCGTGATCGCTTGCGTGTCGAGGTGGAGCGGCTGCGGTCGCTTGTGAGAGGTGGAGTGTGAGCCCTATCGATCTGCGCCTAGGGCGCTGGCAGGACGTGCTCGCCGGTGTCGAGTGCGACGCGCTGATCTGTGATCCGCCGTACAGCGCCAATACTCACGACGGACACAACGAGATGGGAGCGCAGATGATGGCGCTCACTGGACAGCATACCCGCGAGCCAATTGCCTACGATGCATGGGCCGCCAACACCGTCGCTGAATTCGTCGGGTCGTTCGCTGGACGTGTGCGCGGTTGGTGGGCGTGCATGACGTCGCATGACCTCATCCCAGCATGGGAAGCCGCCTACGCCGCCGCTGGCCTCTACTCATTTGCACCCGTCGTCATCATCCAAAAGCGCCCGCGCCTTGTCGGGGATGGGCCGTCGTCGTGGGCCGTCTACATGATGGTGGCACGCCCAAGGAACGTGGAATTCAGCCGCTGGGGGTGCCTGCCGGGGGCTTACGACTCGGTCACAGTCAAAGGCAGCGGCATCGCCGGCACAAAGCCATTGGACCTCATGCGCGCCATCGTCCGCGACTACTCCCGCCCTGGCGACCTCGTCTGTGATCCGTTCGTCGGCTCCGGCACGACGGCACTTGCCGCGCTGTCGGAGGGTCGCCGGTTCGTCGGCTCCGAGCAGAAGCCCGAGCACTACGAAATCGCTCGACGACGCCTAGACCGAGGCTATACACCCACGATGTTTTGAAGGAGAGGACACCATGCACGACACCGAAGCACCGACGATGACGGACAAAGAACGAGCGGAGAAAGCAGAGCGCCAATTGTTCGAGGTGGGAATACAGCTCGTCGCAGCGACAGACCAAAATGCGCGGATGCGGTCGACCCTCACCGAGATCCGCACATGCGTACGCCACAGCAGCACCACTAGCCTCCGTGGTGACCTGATTGTCGCCCTCGCCGTCCTCGACGTCGTCCCAGGCGACACATTGGAGCGCCCATGATCGCCATTCTTTTTGCCGTTATCGTCGTCAGCGTAGCTGTCGGCCTTGTCTACCTCGCCGACGTCTGGGAGAGACGGGAACGCGCCCGCCGTCGTCACGAGGCCCTGCAATCCTTCTATGGACGTGAGTCATGACCCGAGTCCGCGGAACCGACAAACTCGACCCACCGTCGACGTACCAGCGAATCATCGAGCGTGGGCCATGGGCCAGCTACGCCCGCTGCGAAGAGTGCGGCGTCGACGCCGGCCGCGCCTGTCGCGACATGAGCGACCGTGAGGCGCTAGAGGTCTGCGATGAGCGCCGACTCGTCATCAACGACAGCGCCGCCCGCTGCCGTGTGCGGAACGTCGACGACGAGAAGCCAGAGAAGTCTCGCCGCGACAAGCCGCCAGCGAGCGACAAGCGCACGAGAAAACGGCGAGAGGAAGGCAAGGCGGGCCAGCCGGTGTACGTCGCCTGTCACCACTGTGGCGAGCCGACCCGATTGTGGGGGCAGGGCCTGATCTCAGGCCGCACATGGTGCGCGGCTACAGAGTGTCGTCGTCACAAGGGCAGGGTGTATCGCGCTGAGCGCAAGGGCCAAAAGCAGCAGACGGAGACGGTGCCTTGTCATTGGTGCGGCACTGCTTTGCCGGTCACCGGGCGACATGGTGCCGCTAGGCCGTGCTGTGGCGACGTCGCTTGCTCGTCTGCAATCAAGTACGAGACGGCGAGGCATCGGGCGGCTGCTACCCCGTGACGACGAGAGGATACCCTCTGACCACGCGATAGCGCCTCGGTGACGCGCCCCACATGACCTCAGCCTGTAGGGTGCGCCGGTCGATTTGGATGACCTTCGCTGGTGCGCTGTCGGTCGCATAGATGACGTCGTCATCGTAGGCGAGCGCCATGATCCAATGCTCGCCTACGTCATCGCCGGTGTAGTCCACATGCAACCACGCGAACCCGTTCCGTGGTTGGATTCCGTGACGGTCGATTGCGTCGCAGATGGCCACCGAGATCTGCCGCGCCGACATGGCCCCTTTCGCCACCGTCCAGGCTGACTCAGGATCGGGGCAAGAGAACCCCGCAGACCGCGCCAAACGTGGCAGGACGGCCAGCGACGAGCCGGGTGCCCATACGGGCGGGACCGCCATCACGGCGCGTTCACAGACCGTCTGAGGCGTTGCGCCAGCGCGGGCACCCGATGCCCGCTGTGCTTCAGCCAGACTGGTCGCCGTGCATCCCCACTGCGCGACGGTCTTGCCGCCGTGACCGTAGGGAGACGCGCCCCAGCGGCGGTCGCCTTGCCACATCACGCGAGACGGGAGGGGCCAGCCGTGCATTATCCGCTCACCGCCATGACGACGTCGGGCTCGCCGTAGAATCGAGCCTGCTGCGCGGCCTGCTCAGGGGACATGGCCCACAGGTAGCGGGTGCGGCCGTCGACGTAGTGGGCAACGTAGCGCCTCACTGGCGTTCCTCGATTCGCTTTGCGGCGTCGTCGACGATGTCTGCCACGGCGTCATTCTTGGGGTCGTCGTCGCTGCGAAGGCGAGCGGCGTACAAGCGAAGCGCGAAGCCGGCGACCTCACGGAGCACGGCATAGACGCCGCCACCTGCAAGCATGGCCTGCCACTCTGCGGCGACGTAGTTAGCGAGTTCCACTGTGTCCTCCGTTCAAAAGCAGCGCCTCAAGTCGGTCGAATCGGCGGTCCATCTCGGCCTGCATCTTCTCGACGGAGGACGCCACCATCGCCAGCGCCTCCTTGCTGGCCTTGTCGCTTTTCAGGTCGGCCGTGATTTCCTCGAGCCGTCTCACGCGAGCCTGTAGCGCCGCCCACGCCGCTGCGCCACCTGTCGCCGCCGAGAGAGCACCAATGGCAATCTGCTCAATCACGCCACACCTCGAAACCACGCGCCGCAGAGACGGACGGTGTCGTAGCCGGTCGACCACTCGCGCTCGACGCGCTGCTTGTTTTTCTTGAATGCCCAATCGTTAACGGCGTCCACGTCGACGTCCAGCCCGTCAGTGCGTCTCGACTTGCGTTGCGAGGGAGCCCACAGCAGAGCACGGGGGATCGCAGAGAGAATCGCAGGGACGTCACCTGGACGGATGCGGTTGGCCGGGTCCATCGGTGCCTCGCCGAGACGCACGGACACACGAGGCTCTGGCTTGTGGTCCCACACGTTGTCCACGGTGTTGTCGCAAAGCCCGCCGTCGCCATACAGGCGCACATCGGGAGACAACTCCGTCCCGATTGAAGGGATGACCGCCGCAGGGACCACGCCGCACATGAAAGACGATGAAGCGATGACCGCCTCGCGCACCACAATGCGCGGTGTGCTGTGCTTCGACAGGTATACGGGCCTCGCTCTGTCGAGGTCAGTCACGCACACCACAAGCCCGCTGGTTGCGTCTCCAAGTCGTGCGCCCTTGCCGATGTGCATGTCAATGAGGTCGCCGATCACGTCGAGTGAAAACAAGCCCCCACGAGGGACGCTGGCCGGCGACAGCGCGAGAGTCTGCCCACTCTCCAGCACGTCGACGAGCATTGCGACAATGACCTCGTCGGGCAGACCAAATGCCTTGCACGTCGCGACGATGGAGCCCGCCGATGCGCCGCTCCAGCCGAGGACTTTTGCGTGTGCGTCGACGGCAGCAGCAGCACCGGCGAGGTAGGTGATAGCGGGGCCACCTCCGCTGATACTGGCGTACACTGGACGACGTGACATGTCGGTCACGGTATCACCGCGACGGGGGAACCGGAACCCCCACCAACGCCGCCACTCGGTTTGCCCGGTGGCTTTCTGGTGCGGCGTTTCTTGCGCTTGTCGTCCTCCTCCTCGTCGGTTTCAGAATCGTCGACGTCATGTAGCGACGCCTGCTCGCTATTGAGCAAACGGACGGCAATGACCTTCACGATCCAATCACCTACAGCCATGCCGAAGCCGACGACGACACACTCGACGAGAAGGATGATCAACTCCAACATGTCCATGGTCACGCCCTCCCGTCGTAGCATGAGCCATCCCGCCAGAAGCGTTGTTCGGTGTAGACGACGATGTCGGCGGTGAATCGGCCAGACTTGCGCTCGATCCAAAACTCGCCATGTCCTTGCGTCCATCCTGTCGGCCCCTTGATGTACGAGCATTTGTCGACGGGAGCGAGGCACGGCAAGCCAAAGGCACCACGCACATGCTGCGAGCCCTCAGGCCCAGCGACGGGCATCGTGTAGAGCTGTGCGCGGTGACAGTGCCCGATCACCAGGTTCGTGCCGTATCTCAGCAGGTGCGACTTGCAGTAGGCATCGCCAGCGAACACGCCATGGGTGAAGCCGAGGTGCCCGATCTTGTGAACCTCACCGTATGGCGTCGACGTGATGGCGTGGTCGACGAGACGAAGCGCGGAGGCCCACGTCTCCATTCCTGCGAGTGCCGGCGCTGTCTTCGCGACGAAGCGCCTGTAGCGGTCCTCATGGTTGCCCTCGACGTAGTGGATCGGCTTCTTGCCCATGATCTTGCGCAGTCGCGACAACTCGTCACGCACCTGCTCAAGCTCGGCGAGGAACGCTTGCCGTGGCTCTCCGTCGTCGTGCAACGACACCGCCGCGAAGTCTGCGAAATCGCCATTGATGACAAGCCGGTCAGGCTTGCAGTCCTCGAGACGCTTGATGAACGCCGCCCACGCAAACGGGTCATGAAAGGGGACATGGACGTCGCTGCATACCATGACGTGCTCGACGTCGGCCCGCAGTTTCCCCTTGCGCCGGGTCACCGCTCCACTTCCGTGGTGTGCGTCGGCTCGACGTCGGGGTAGTGCCAGTGGGGATACTCGCCGACAGAGCGGTGGTTCATTGTGCGCGTCGCGATGCTCATGCCTCCGAGGTAGTCCGCAGAGATGCGACCACCGCCGAGATGGCGACGCACGAATCCGGGGCAAGCGTAGGTGTCGGAGATGACGACGACGACGGCGTCACCGATAACGGGTGTGCGGATCTTCATGAGCCTCCTAGACAACAGGCCCCACAAGGGGGCCTGTTGCGTGTCACGTTGTCGTCGACGTTCAGCCGATCTTGCGGACAATCAGGCTGAAGTCACGGATGGTCAGGGCGTGACCGTTGGTGCCGACGCGCACACGAGCCTCGACGGTGTCGCCGACAGCGGTCGGCGAGAACACGGCGTAGGCGGCCGGCATACCCATGCGCGACGCCGTGGACAGCTCGGTCTTGCGCGAGCCCACGCCGATCTGCGCCTTGGCCGCGCCACCGACGCTGGCCCAGATCTCGACGTCGACAACGGCACTGTTGGTCGCGATGCCGTCGCCGACGATGGCGAAGACCTCATAGTCGCCGATGCCGGCGGGCTGGGCGACAGTGACGACGCCAGTCGAACCGACGAACGAAAGAGCGCCGCCAGCGTTGTTCTTGGCGACGGTGTAGAGCGTCGACGAGAGGATGGCCTGCGGCGTAGCAGCGGCGGC
>Ga0315904_10004122_pt1 | contig 20949 bp, 22 predicted proteins | sample LakEriMetagenome_6_FD_203529 | JGI IMG/M metagenome (GOLD analysis project Ga0315904, IMG submission 203529) | Freshwater fungal communities from buoy surface, Lake Erie, Ohio, United States - Buoy 12 MA120 | ecosystem: Environmental > Aquatic > Freshwater > Lake | place: USA: Lake Erie, Ohio...
TTTATTAGCATCAATTGGAATACCACCTATTAATAAAGCACTTTTTAATTTCATATATTGTGATAAACAAGAGTAATTATAATATATTTGTTGCGCTAATTCATGATTCGGACAAATTATTAATATTTGTGGTCTTTCGATAGTTTTATCAACTTGATTTAAAGAACCTATTAAAAATGTTGCAGTTTTACCCGTACCTGATTGTGATTGTGCAATTAAGTCTCGTTGTTCTAACATAGGTTTAATAGCTTTTCTTTGTATTTGGGACGGAATTTCATAACCCATTGAGTATATACCTCGTAAAAGGTCTTCATTTAAATTTAGTTCATCGAATGATTTACATTCAGTAATAGTATATTCATTTGTTTGTGATGATGACATCTTATATTATAGTAATGTAAGATATAATCTTTAAATGATTATGTCAAACTTATTTTTCAAAAGTTGAATATAATTGATCATAATCGTATGAATTAGAACCTTGATATGGTAATGTATCGGTTTGTAAAGTTTTAGCAAGTTTATAAGAAAGTGCATATGCTTTTTGATTTTGGTCAATTATAGTATCATCAGTAGATTGTTTGATAGTCGATTCAAAATGTTCAAAACGTTTTTGTTTAGATGATAATTTAGAAGAAGATTTGCATGAATTTTTGATTATTTTTACACTTTTATTTTGTGCAAACTTTTCCACTTTTTCTTTATCTTTATCTTTATCACTTACATTTAAATATATTGTATTTTTTTGTTCCGGTAAATTAATTATAGCATCTTTAAGACGATAATCTACAACGGATGCTATTGTTATTCCTAAATAATATCCAAAAATGATTATAATAAAAAGGCCAATTAATATTTGTTGCCACTCTTTCATATTCTATTATTATAGAATAATTTATTATCCATAATAATATTAATATAGTAATATGTCTCAAAGTAAATGTGTTATTGGAACTAAACAATCACCATTAAATATAATATCAGCAAATGCAAAAAAATGTAATACATTATGTAATTTACGTTTTTTTTATAGAACTTCATTATGTACTATAGAAAATAATGGATTTAGTTTTACTATTAGATATGATCCCGGATCAAGTGTTGTTTATAAGGATGAAGTATTTAGTTTAGAATCAATAACTGTTACTATTCCGTCATCACATAAAATAGATGGTAAATCATATAATGGTGAGGTAATGATAAATCATAGAAATACTGTTAATAAAAATTTATTAATAATTTCAGTATTTTTACAAATGGATAATAATGATATAGCTAGTGCATCTAAAGGATTTTTAGACGAATTTATTGGATATTTACCAAATGATACAAGTGCAAAACAGATTAATTTAGGTTCACAATGGAATATATTTGATGTACTACCGGAAGATAAAGGTTTTTATAATTATCAAGGATCAACAATAAGAGAACCTTGTACGGAAAATGTTACTTGGATAGTAATGGCTAATCCGGTATATGCAAGTTTAAAGTTTTTTGATGAAATGAAAAAGAAATTTCCTAAGGAAAGTAATAGAGGCGCAAGAAATGATGATTCTCGAGAAATATTATACAATCCAAATACGGAAAGAGCTAATAAAGAAAATTATGGTTCATCTATGAGATGTTATGATGATCGAGCATTTAGAAGTCAATGTTCATTATTATCAAACAATGCATTAGTTGATAAACAAAAGGATGAATCATTAAAATGGATAATTATAATAATATTATCAATAATAGCAATAGTTTTATTTATACTTGTGATAGAAAGATTTAAATTTATGGAAAAAATTAAAAATGCAGGTACCAATTTAATGAGTAAGATAGATAATTTAGGAAGTAAAATAGATTATAGATCTAGAGGTGTATAAATATTTATTTTTTCTTAGATATTTTACGTTCTTTTAGGGATATACAAATTTCTTTACATTTAGAAACTTGTTTTTTTATAAGTTCTATAGCTTCTTTAGTTATTTTATTTTCATCTTTCAATATACGTAAAATTTCTTTGCACATATTCAATTGTTCTTTTAATAATTCTATTTCATTAGTTTGATTTTCAATATGATCTAGTAAGTCATCCATATAATCTCTCTTTTTCCAAAAAATAGTTTCAAATATTGGTTCTTTGTCTTGTGGATGATCAAAATGTTGTTTTTTAACATACCATTTAAAAGAACCACGAGATAGACATACTGATTTATCCGTAGTATAAACGAGTCTACCACCTTCACGAAAACATTGTTTTTTATTACTATCTAGTGTAACATATCTTATATTACAATTGACAGGTACTTCATCGATATTATCGATACGAATATAGTTATCGAGTAAATCTTCGATTTCATTTTTTGAATATTCTTTTATCCGTCTTCTTTTTTGTTTTATATTGATTATTTTATTAGACATCTTATAATATAATCATATTTTGACTTTTATAAATAAGCATACCGTGTTTAAAGAATTAAAATAATTATATGCCTATAATATAAATATCATATTAAAATGGGTTTAGGTTATATGTTACTTGCAGTAAAGAGTGAGCAAGATAAATATCTTATTGGTAATCCGCAATTCACATTTTTTAAAGGTGCTTATAGACGCCATACACATTTTGCATTAGATCCGGTTTATGTACCATTTATTGGTGAAACTGCGAATGCTTTTGGTCGTAAATTATATGTAGATATTCCAAAAAGTGGAGATTTATTACATCGAATGTATTTAGTATTTGATATTGAAATACCAAATCAAGTAGATATATCAAGTGTCAACTTATTTGGTTATTCATTTATTGATCATGTTGATATTATAATTGATGGTCAACTTATTGATCGTCATTATAGTGATTGGTTAATGTTATATTTAGAACTTATGCAGGATAAACGTAAAGAATTAGCAACCGGATTAATGACGGGTATTCATTCTCAAGGTAATAATAAAAAAACATTATTTTTACCTTTAAGATTTTGGTTTAATAATGATATTGGATTATCTTTACCGTTAATAGCATTACAATATTCAAATGTACGTATAGAAGTTCAATTAAATCAAAAAAGTATTGTAAGTACTTATGTTTCTAATATAACAAATTCATCTAATACTATACAAAATAATAGTCTATCACTAAATAGAATGCAAATGTTATGTGAATATATACATTTAGATAAGGATGAACGTGTATTATTTTCATCAAAACAATTAGAATATTTAATTACACAAGTTCAATCAAGTTTGAATAATCCCGTTCAATTATATACTTCTAGTATGCAAAATGATAAATATGAAGATTTAACTCATCGCTTTGATTTACGTTTTAATCATCCCGTTAAATCATTATTTTGGGGTATTAAAGATAATAGAGTTGATTTAAGTAGTGTCGATTTAACTGAGAGTATTTATGATAATACTACAGGTATATTATATTATAATTATTGGAGAAATGGCAATTGGCTAAGAGAACAAATGAAAGAATGTAATATAGTAATGAACGGTAAGGATGTAACGGAACCTTTAGAACCACAATATTTTCGTTTTGTTCAAGATTATCAACATCATTTAAATAGTTCATTATTAAATGTATATAATTTAAATAGAAGTGATAATAAAGCACCTAATAATAGATCTAATATATATCCTATAGGTATGGGATTTTATAATTATAATTTTGCATTCAATCCAACTGAAACACAACCATCTGGTTCAGTAAATTTCTCTAAATTAGAACAAGCACAATTAAAAATGAAGTTATATCGTGATATTGACAATTTTACTTATAGTGCAACATCATTAAGTAGTAATTTAACTGCAAAATACATCAATATATATGCATTAAATATAAATATATTAAGAATTATGAGTGGAAAGGCCGGTTTAGCATTCGCTACATAATATAGCTTTTTTTCATTTAATATAATAAAATAATACTATTATGTCAAATGCTAGAATTATGTTACTTGCTATAGGTGAGCAAGATAGTATGATTAATCAAAATGCTGATTATACTTTTTTTCAACGTGATACAAAAACACATACACAATTTGGTACTGATTGGTTAGTTGTTACTAATAATGAAAAGAATAATACTAATTTTATTTATGATAATATGGGACTAGATATACACGTTCCTATAAATGGAGATGTATTAACTGATGTATATTTACGTATTAAATTAGTTACATCATCACAATGGGATTATTCGGGAAATGTAGGTTCAATGGCGACAAATACGCGTGCATTAGAGACATTTGTTAATATTATTGATACCGTCCAATTTATACATAATAATAAAGTTATTAGTGAATTAGATAGTTTATATATGTTATCATATTATGATTTATATTTAAATCAACAACAAAAGAATGAATTAGTTCCAATGATATCATATGAATATGCTAAGTTAGGAGCACAAAATTCAGCAGCCGCGCCATCATTCATATATTTAAATATACCATTACCTTTTTGGTTCCATAAGTCACCAATGAACGCATTTCCATTATGGGCTATAAAAGATAATAATATTACTATAAGAGTGACTTTAAAACAATTTAAAGGTCCATCCAATCGTTCAATAAGAGATATAGAATGTTTATATAAATATGGTTTTTTGACACCAGAAGAAAAAGAAAGATTTACAAATTTACCATTAGAATATATAATAAAACAAGTTAATCGTGTTGATAAGGTTAGAGTTACACCTAATAGTACGTATAAATTAACTATACCACAAACACATTATATGGAATATTTATTATGGAATATATCATTAATGGAAGGATACCAAAATACATCAAATAATATATCATTTATAAAATTAATAGATGGTCTTAAGAGTGCATCATTGAATATTAATGGTAATATGTTAATTGATACAAATAGAGATTATTATAAATTAATTCAAAGATATCAACATTTTAAGTGTGATAGTACTTTTAAAGTATATCAATTTCAAGATATTAGTTCAGCACAATCATTAATATTACATCCTAATGAATATAATATTTTTCCATCTTTCTATGCAGATAATATTTCTAATTTTACTCCAATATTACCATTATATACTTATAATTTTGGATTAGAACCTATTTTAAATAAGGATACCGGTTTCTTAAGTACTGATCAATTTACACATAGCCAATTAACATTAGAATTTAATAATTTGAGTGATGTTATGATGGATCCAAGTGGTAATCAGTTTGCTGAATGTAGTGTATATTTAGTTCGTCATAATATTATACGTATTAAGGATGGTATATTAAATGTTTTATTTGCTTAAGAATAAAAAATTTTTTTTAATAAAAATATTTTCTATCGCTATAATATAGTATTTAATTTAAAATGGCAGGTGGTTTAATGCAATTAGTAGCTTATGGTGCTCAAGATATTTATTTAACAGGTAATCCACAAATTACCTTCTTCAAGGTCGTCTATCGTCGTCACACTAACTTCGCAGTTGAATCTATTGAACAAACATTCAATGGTGCTGCAGATATTGGTCGTCGTTTTACTTGTACAATTGCACGTAATGGTGATTTATTACATCGTTTATACTTACAAATTGATGTTTCTGCTGCAACTCCAACAGGTAACAATAATGCTTTCTTAGGTTTCCAATTATTAGATTATGTTGAAGTTGAAATTGGAGGTCAAGTTATTGATAAACAATATGGTGAATGGATGGCTGTATGGTGTGACTTAACTCATACTGTTGATCAAGCAGTTATGTTATCAAGTATGTTAGATACTGCAAATACAAATAATCTTTCATTAGATCGTTTACATATTCCATTACAATTCTGGTTCTGTCGTAATCCGGGTTTAGCATTACCATTAATCGCTTTACAATATCACGAAGTTAAGATTAATGTTCAATTCGTTTCAACAGCACCATCAGTCGTTGGTTTAGTTGGAAGTACTTACTTACAAAGTACTACTATTTGGGCTGATTATATCTTCTTAGATACTGATGAACGTCGTCGTTTTGCACAAGTTTCACACGAATATTTAATTGAACAAGTCCAATATTCAAATGCATTAACTATTGCTTCAAATGCTACAACAACTCAACACGAATTACGTTTTAACCATCCTGTTAAAGAATTAGTTTGGTTAGTTGATCCATCATCAAGTGATACTATGTTCAATACTTATGTTCAATGTAGTGATGCATTATTACAATTAAATGGTCAAGATCGTTTCAAACGTCGTTCAGGTGATTATTTCACTAAAGTTCAACGTTATGAACATCATACCGGTGCAGGTCGTGCATTAGCATGTGCTGCATTCCAAGCTACCGGTGGTGCTTCAGGTGGTAGTGGTAATCCAGTATTTGGTGGTGCAAATGTCTTAAGTGCTACTCACGTTTACTCATTTGCTCTTAAACCAGAAGAACATCAACCATCAGGTACTTGTAACTTCAGTCGTATTGATAATGCAGTCTTAAACTTATCATTCACTGCTGCTTCAGCTAATTCAGCAGTACCACCTGCATCATTACCTTCAGGTGCAGTCTTAAAGGTTTATGCAGTCAACTACAATGTATTACGTATTATGTCAGGTATGGGTGGTTTAGCATATTCTAATTAAGAAGTTTATTTATATGTCATTCTCATTACATAAATATTATGAGAATCACAAAAAAAAGTAGTAATATTATAAAAAAAAAGTAGTAATATTATAAAAAAAAAATAGTAATATTATAAATATAAACAAATATGACAGGTGGTTTAATGCAATTAGTCGCGTATGGTGCTCAAGATATTTATTTAACCGGTAATCCACAAATAACATTCTTTAAAATTGTGTATCGTCGTCATACAAATTTTGCAATAGAATCTATTGAACAAACATTCAATGGAAATACAAAATTAGGAAGCAAGGTAACATGCACTATTGCACGCAATGGTGATTTATTAAGTTGTTTATACTTGGAACTTGATGTTAATAACACGAATGATATAGCTGAACAAATTTATTTAATACTGCAATTTATTGATTATATTGAAGTTGAAATAGGAGGACAAGTGATTGACAAACATTATGCTGAATGGATTGCAGTATGGTTAGACTTAACGAGTAATTATGACCAACTTATTCAAATGCTGTACCTTGCAGAACGTGGATTTAATCCAGATAAAACGAGACTTCGCATCCCATTGCAATTCTGGTTTTGTCGTAATCCTGGTCTTGCTCTACCATTAATCGCACTTCAATATCACGAAGTTAAAATTAATATTCAATTTGCAAATAAAATTGTGATGAGTTCTAGTTCGGTTCCTTCTTTACAAATAGAAGACACCCGACTATGGGCAGACTATATTTTTATAGATACTGATGAACGTCGTCGTTTTGCACAAGTTTCACACGAATATCTTATCGAACAAATCCAATTTTCGAATGATTTACCTATTCCTTCGAATGCAACAACCATTCAACACGATTTACGTTTCAATCATCCGGTAAAAGAATTAATATGGATAGTTGGATTAAATGACTATACTCCATTTACGGATTATATTCAGTGTTCTTCTGCTCTATTACAATTAAACGGTCAAGATCGTTTTAAGAGACGCGATGGTGATTATTTCACACGTGTCCAACGCTATCAATATCATACCGGCGCAGGTCATTTCATAATGCGATACGGAACAGGTGCAAATTTGCCAAATATATCATACGGTTTGGAGTATATCCATATTTACTCATTCGCATTAAAACCAGAAGAACATCAACCATCGGGAACTTGTAATTTCTCCCGTATCGATAATGCGGTATTAAATTTAGAATTCCAAGCATCCGCAGGATATGGATATGTAGGTAATTTACCAGGTAGTTCAACTACATTACGTGTCTATGCCGTCAATTATAATGTTCTCCGTATTATGTCGGGTATGGGTGGTTTAGCATATTCTAATTAAGAAGTTTATTTATATGTTATTCTCATTACATAAATATTATGAGAATCACAAAAAAAAATCTATAGTAATAGTATAAATATAAAGAAATATGGCAGGTGGTTTAATGCAATTAGTAGCTTATGGTGCTCAAGATATTTATTTAACTGGTAATCTACAAATTACATTCTTCAAGGTTGTCTATCGTCGTCATACTAATTTTTCAGTCGAAGCAATAGAACAAACTTTTAATGGTGCAGCGGAATTAGGTCGTAGTTTTACATGTACAATTGCACGTAATGGTGATTTATTACATCGTATTTATTTACAAATAGATGTTGATATTTCAGGTAGTCCTGCTGCAGCTAGTTTATCATATTATGGTTATCAATTATTAGACTATGTTGAAGTTGAAATTGGAGGTCAAGTTATTGATAAACAATATGGTGAATGGATGGCTCTATGGTGTGATTTAACATTACCATTTGATCAATCACGTATGTTAGAATTTATGGTTGATCCAACAGATACCGGTGCAGGAACACAATTAAATCGTTTACATATTCCATTACAATTCTGGTTCTGTCGTAATCCGGGTTTAGCATTACCATTAATTGCATTACAATATCACGAAGTTAAGATTAATGTGCAATTTGAACCGGTTTCAGCAATGACTGTTGCACCATTTTTATTAAATGGTCAATATTTACAAGGTTGTACTATTTGGGCTGATTATATTTTCTTAGATACTGATGAACGTCGTCGTTTTGCTCAAGTTTCACACGAATATTTAATCGAACAAGTTCAATTTTCGAATGCATTAACCGTTGGTCAAGCTAATGCTACAACAACTCAACAAGAATTACGTTTTAACCATCCTGTTAAAGAATTAGTTTGGTTAGTTGATAATTCAAATAGTTTTAGTGATTTTACATCATATCAACCTTGTTTAGATGCATTATTACAATTGAACGGTCAAGATCGCTTTAAACGTCGCACCGGTGATTATTTTACAAAAGTTCAACGTTTCCAACATCATAGTGGTTGTGGTCGTTTCTTAAATTCAACTGATTCATCTACTACTGAAAATGAATCAACCGTATTCTCAAATACACATATTTATTCATTTGCTCTTAAACCAGAAGAACATCAACCATCCGGGACTTGTAATTTTAGTCGTATTGATAATGCAGTATTGAATTTATCATTTTCAGGTACTCCCGCTGCAGGTTATCCGGTTGCAGCTGGTATTACTGCAGCTACCGTTATTAAAGTATATGCAGTCAACTATAATGTTTTACGTGTTATGTCAGGTATGGGTGGTTTAGCTTACTCTAATTAAGAATATCAATATGTTTTTTATATTTTATATAAGATGTAAATAACAAGCATAAAATAAAATATATTTAAAATATAAATCATAAATGACCGGTAGTTTAATGCAATTAGTAGCTTATGGAGCTCAAGATACATATTTAACTGGTAATCCACAAATAACATTTTTTAAAGTCGTATATAAGCGACATACAAACTTTGCAATGGAATCTATTTCACAAACAATGAATGGTAATATAGGATTGGGAAATACATTCAGCTGTATATTAGGTCGCAATGGTGATTTAGTACATCGTATTTATCTTGAAATGACATTTAATCAAGATATTAGTAATGCATGGCGTGTAGGTCATCAAGTTATTGATAATATTGAAATCGAAATAGGAGGACAAATTGTAGATAGACATTATGGCGAATGGATGGATATATGGACGCAATTATCACATACTGAAGCAAATTGGCAAAAATTAGATAGGATGATTGGAGGTACTTTAAAGGATAGTAATAATCCTAATTATACCAAAGTATATGTGCCTTTACATTTTTGGTTTTGTCGTAATCCGGGTTTAGCATTACCATTAGTAGCTCTTCAATATCACGAGGTTAAAATAAATATCCAACTAAATTCATCATTTCTTATAGTAGAAGGTGATACATTTACTACTTCAACGGCACAATTATTATATTGTGATGTATATGCAGATTATATATATTTAGATACGGATGAACGTAGACGTTTTGCGCAAGTTTCACATGAATATTTGATAGAACAAGTTCAATATTCTAATGGTATAAGTATATCACCAAATTCAAGTACAACTAATAAATTATTTTTGAATCATCCTGTAAAGGAAATTATATGGGTTTCAAAAGATAATAGTGGAACTAGACATCCATTTGATTTTTGGGCAAGTCAAGGTTCTCTACTTGATAATACAACTATTGCACAGATACAATTAAATGGACAAGATCGTTTTCAACAAAGGGATGGAAGTTATTTCCGTTTAGTTCAACCATATCAGCATCATACCGGTGGACATAATCAACAAGCTAGTAATCCATCTACAAATACACCACCATTAGGTGGATTTTATGTATATAGTTTTGCATTAAATCCGGAAGAGCATCAACCTAGTGGAACGTGTAATTTTTCAAGAATAGATAATGGAACATTAGAAATAAATACCGGTGCAAGTGCAAGAGTATTACATTATTATGCCGTAAATTACAATTTGCTAAGAATAATGAGTGGAATGGCAGGTGTAGCATTTTCTAATTAATTGCGTAAAAACTCTAAAAAATATATTTTTCATATTTTTATTTTAAAATATGACGAATACGTGTAATATATACTTAAAGATTTCATATATTTAATTCATTATAGACTCTAATCAAAATGGCTAAAAAATCTACTCCTGCTCAACAAGCAACTCCTGCTCAAACTCAACAAACCACCGCTCCGGCAACACCAGCAGCTGCACCAGTACAACAAGCAGCTCCTGAAAAGAAGGCACGTGCACCATCAAAGAAAGCTGATTCAACTTCAACACCTGCACCTGCACAACAAACTGCAGCACCTTCAACACCTGCTCAAACACAACAAGCAGCAGCACCTGAAAAGAAGTCACGTGCAGCTTCAAAGAAGAGTGAAGCATCTAGTGAATCAGTTCCTGCAACACCGGCAGTACAATCATCAACTGAACAATCAAGTGAAGAACAACCACAATCAGTTGAAGCATTATTCCAAGCATTAGTTTCACAAGCAGAACAATTAATGGAAACTCAAAAGACTTGGTTAGCTACATTACGTCGTGCAGTTAAGTGTTATAATCGTGAAAGTCGCGAAATGGCTCGTACTAATGCTCGTTTACAAGCAAAACGTGCTCGTCGTCAAAATGCAGATGGTCAAAAACGCGCACCATCAGGTTTCCAAATACCAACCGGTATTTCCGATAGTTTATGTGACTTCTTAGGTGTTGCACACGGTACTAAGATGTCTCGTAATGTTGTTACTAAACAAATTAATAACTATATTCGTGAAAAGAATTTACAAGTTCAAGAAAATCGTCGTAGTTTCGTACCTGACACTAAATTAGGTGCTATCTTAGGTAAATTACAAGATGTTGACGCTTCAACCGGATTCACTTATTTTAACTTACAACGATATATTTCACGCCACTTTACTTCAAATAATGCTTCTGCAACTGCTACTAGTTCAGCTCATTAAATATGATAATAATCATATATTTTATATTATTTGATTATTAAAAGATTATTAAAAATTATTTGCAAAAAAATTTGATTAATAATTATTTAAAGTTTAATTACGTATTGAGAAACAAGCAAGATGTCTTCCAATTATTCAAATTATTCAAACGCAAATACTATGAACGCACAATCAGGTAACATTTATAGAGCAAATTCCGTTGACTTTAGTAAGTTCACATTTAGCGAACCAACTGCAAATAAATATGGCGGTCGCTCAAGTCGAGTTAAATATTCCGGTCAAGATTTCTATATTCAAGCACCTCGTATGCGTTTACCTTATGGTTTAGGTAAATGGGTCGATACAACTAATCCTGATAAAGTTAAATATTCTATCGATTTCTCTTTAGCAGGTTATAATAAAAATAAACCTGAAGAATATAATCCACGTATCGGTGAATTCTACGAATTTTTAAGTGATCTTCAAAAATGTATGATTGATAACGGTGTTAAAAATGCTATTACTTGGTTCGGTAAACCTAGCGAAACCGTTCGTAAAAGTATTGAAAATGATCCTGATACTTATATTCGTGATCTTATTAAATATCCTAAAGATAAACAAACTAAACAAGTAACTGATAAATATCCACCAACATTTAAAGCACACGTTGTAACTTGGGAAAATAAATTCATTATTAAAGCTTATGATGATGCAGGTCAAGAAGTTCGTGACTTCGAAACAGCATTCGTTAAAGGTACTGAAGCAGTCGCTATATTAAAATTAAAAGCAGTATCATTTCAAGGTAAAAGTGCTGGTCTAAAATTCGATTTAGTACAAATTAAATTATATCGTCCAGCAGGTATTCCTGATTATGCATTTATTGATGATGAAAATGATACTAAACCTATTCGTAAATCAGCTACTATTGATGATAGTGATGATAATGAAAGTAAACAAGGTTACTCAAATAATGTTGAAGATAGTGATGATGAACCTACACAAGTTCACGATGAATTAGATGATGAAGAACAAGATGATGATGAAGATGAAGAAGACGAACGTCCTCCAACTCCTCCTCCTGCAAAAAAACCTACTACTAAAAAAACAACAACTACTACTTCATCGACCGATATTAAACCAAAAAAAAAATAAATAAATAAATAAATAAATAAATAAATAAATAAATAAATAAATAAATAAATAACATACGAGTTAATAATATAATATGTATTATATCAATAACTCAAACAAAACTTTTTTTATTTTTATATTATAAATATACTCATGGTTAAAAAGTTCAATGGATCCGGACTTATGGATAAATATAATGAAATTAGTGATGATAATAAATATCGTATTCGAATAATTATTGCGGGTATTATTATTTTAGTAATATGTTACTATTTATATAAATTTTTGAAAGAAAAAATGGGTAATACACTAGCACTTATAAATACTATTATACTTTTTATAGCATTATCTTGGTGTGCATCTATGATAATGGATTATTTCGAATTGAAACAAATGAATACAAATTATACTATTTAATTAATATTTTATTTACAAATATATATTATAAATAAAATATGACTGATATCATTTTAATACTCCCTATCTTCCTCATAATTGCTCTCGCTGCAGGTTTTGTATTATGTCGAATGATGTGTTTAATGTGCTCCAAATACAGTTGGCAAGGTATATATATGGGTTTTTGCGCATGCGTTATTATTGGCTTTATAATTGCACTCATATTCAAAGATGAAATCATTAACGCTACATCAATTATTATATCCAACTTACCTCTATTAAGAAATATTCGTATATAATAAAAATATGATACGTAATTATCGTATCCTTAATAAAATTGGTTCAGGTACATATGGTATAGTCTATCGCGTTGAAAATACACAAAATCATCAAATACTCGCACTAAAAGATATGTATTTACACAATTTAAGCGAAAAAGAACAAAATCAACTTGTATTAGAAGTATGTATACAAAAATGTAATACTAATCCATACATTATTAAATATTATGATTCCTTTATCGATAATGATCACGTTTATATAATTTCCGAATATGCATCAAATGGTGATCTACAATCACTTATCAACTATCACAAAAAAAATAATATTATATTCAATAATCAATTCATATCCAAAACTATATTACAAATCATATTAGGTCTAGTATACTTACATAAATATCATATAGTACATCGTGACCTTAAACCATCTAATATATTTTTCGATAATAACTGGAATGTTAAAATTGGTGACCTTGGTATCGCCAAATTCTTCCCCGATAATAAATTGATTCACTCTTGTATTGGTAGTCCACTCTATATGAGTCCTGAAACATATTCAGGTGATGGATATAATGAACTTACCGATATTTGGTCACTAGGATGTATATTATATAATATGCTCACTTTTGAATTACCTTATAAAGCAGATAATATATTAAGATTAGCATATATTATCAATAATGAACCATTTAAACCTCTAAATGATCGTAAAGAATGGCAAACTATATTAAATGATTTATTAAATAAAAATGTAAAAAATAGACCAACCGCATTAAAATTAACTGATTCAACATTCTTAATTACACAATCAGGAATACAATTAAATGATATAACAAATATAACTAACTCATCTAATCGTATCGAAGAAAATATTACCAAAATATATAACGACATATCCGGTAATCTAAATTATCAATTAGATATTATCAATAAATTTAATCTCAAAAATACTATTAAATTACCTCCATTACTTATAAATAAACGTAATAGTGATAGTGCGTGCATTAAAGAACCTAAATCATATAGACGTTATAGCGATCCTAATCATAATAAATTATTATTACCATTATTAACTCATCGATGACGCTTTCTCATTGACTTTCTTTTATTCTTACTTGAACGTTTTCTTGATCTTCTCTTTCCTCCCTTCATTACTAATGAACCACTCATTAACTCACCATTGAATACCGGTGGAACACGACTATCATATCCAACTACAACTGCTTGACCTGCAATCTGTTCTAAACGTGGATCTAAATAATATCCATTACCACCGCCACCCATTCTATTATTACTATTACGTCTTGAACGTCTCTTACTACATAATGGCATAGTTCTTCTACTTCCACTTATCATTATTATATTATATACACCGATTATTTCTTTTTATCATATAATTGTTCTAACGTTAAATCGCCCCAATTATATATAACCCACATATTATATAACATATAATCTATTGGATCAACTCTATTACCATATGGCTCAAATACTTTTAGTCTATTTATCATATCCTTCTTAAAATCTTCTAACTTTTCATTATACCATATTGACTCATCTTCATTCGTTTTATCATCCTTCTTCTTTTTATATTGATTTATTAACATATCTAATCCTAATAATCCTTTTCCACCTTCCATTTTGAAATTACATAATATTATTTTTTTTTCAAAAAATATTCATATATTATAAAAATGACTCCAATGGATAATCAAAAACTTACTAATTTATTCTTTCTAAACTTACTTATTAATATTATTCTACTTTTTTTTATCATTTATATTTATCGCAAATTACGTAATAAACAAGGTCCACCGGGTCCACGTGGGCCTCCCGGTCCTAAAGGCGATATAGGTCCTCAAGGATTATCAACCGCTCCTAAATAAAAATACTTATTCATAATTATATTTTCACTATTATTTTTAAAAATATCTAATATAGTATCCTCATCATATAATTCATACATTAACATTAATGCAACTATCTCATAAATAGTCAAATACATATTTATGTGATATAAAGAAAACTTTTATTCTTAATTTACATAATGAATATTCCATTATATCTCAATGATTTTATCATTCACAAAGATATCGCTACAAAATTATCTGCCTTTACTGAGTATGTCCCACATATTATATTTAATGGTCCACCTTCATCCGGGAAAAAAACATTAATATATTCAATGATAAATAATATATACAATAATCATATTCCCGTGCAAAAATATAGAAATATTAAATTTGACGATATTACCGTAAACGGAAATTTAATTCCTATCAATTATATACAATCTCCTTATCATTTTGAATTTAATCTAATTGAATTTGGTTTATGTGATATTGATGTTATTACTCATTATATTAACAAAATTGTAGAATATAAAACTATTAATAACTCTTTCCGTATTATTCTATTACACCATATTGATCGATTATCATATGATACACAAAGAAGTCTTATATCATTAATGGATAAACATATTATAACAACACGTTTCTTCTTCATATGTAATAATATTATATCCTTAAATCCGGCATTTAAATCACGTACTATTAATATTAGAGTTCCATTTCCCAATCAATCTTATATAACTAATTATATAAAATTCAACTTTCCGCAACTTACTAATATACATATTAATAAAATTATAGAATCATCTAATAATAAACTATTTATTATATCAAATATATTACCTCTTATTAAGTATTCAATTGATATTAATCCAAATAGTGAATTAACTGATAATAAATTACATGAAATTTTATCCATAGAAAATATAAATTCAACTATTCATAAATTAGTACCATATATAATAGATAAAAATATTGAATCTATTAAATCAATAAGGTCTATATTATATGATTGTTTATTATCAAATATACAAATTAACGATATCTTTAATGATATAATTAATTATGTAATGCAACATAATAATATTCCTTTATCATCTAAACAATTATTCTTACAAGATGTTAATAATTTTTCTTCTAATATTATGAATATTGAATATAATATCATTATAATTGAATTTTTGATATTTAAAGTTAAAAAACTATTTCATCAACATAATGTATGAACAATATTATAAGATTTTAGAATGTTCACCTGATGATGATATTAAATTTATACGCAAACAATATCTACGATTAGCACTAAAATATCACCCTGATAAAAATATTAATCACGGTGACCGATTTCGCGAAATAAATGAAGCCTATCAAATTATTTCATCATCTACTAATGAAGATAATATAATAAATCATACACCAATCGATTTATTATATGAAATGTTATCTAATTATGATAATGATCTAGCTGATGTTATTTATGATACATTAGGATTATTAATACCAAATACTAAAAATATTCAAGATATTTGGAAACAACTTATTAATATACCAAAACACGATTTAATTAAAACAGGAACTAATCTAATAAAACAATATCTAGAAAGAAAATGCAATTCTAATTCTCATAATAATTATAAATTATATATCAATAATGATGAACTTAAAGATGAATATAATATTGAATGTTCTATTGACTTTTTAAAAAAATACTCTTCTATTGAACTTTTTATTAATAATAATTTTATCACTAAATTTGACTTAAAATATCAAAATATATCTATTAAATATAACAATATTATTCACGATTTCTATTTTATTGATAAATTTATTAATGGTTATAAAAGAATTAATACATATGATATTTTACTAGAAATCGATAATGTTCCCATCAAGAATATTAATAATATTATATCTATATCATATCCATTCATCAAAGAATCTAATTTAGAAATATCATTATATCTGTCATCTACTTCAAATATCTATTTATTTAATAATTTAGGTATATGGAATCCTAATATTAATAATTATGGTAATTTATATATTTCATTATCATTCACTTATAATATATATCATAATGAATTTATTAAATTAGTAAATGATTATATTTATAAAAAACCTGATGTAGTATTATCTATTTATGATCTATTCAATAAATAGTAATATATATGTATATGATAAATATGGATATATTATTGAATGATATAAAACCTATATTTGAAAAAAATAAAAAACAAATCAATAAAGACATTTCAAAAAAAATTAAAATTAATAAACCTATTTCCAAAGATTCTTATTTAATTTCTAAAAGTTACCAAGATTATATAAATTCATATTTTAAATACAAAGAAATTATTACATATTCTTGTAATAAAAATACTATAATCATAAATTTATTTACTACATATAATACGGAACATAATGTATGGACGAATGATGATTATGATCTATTAGATTTAAATGTTATTATGATGTTCACTATAATGGATTATACACATTCTATTAATAATAAAGTTAATATTTATTTTTATCCAACAAATTTACAAAAAAAATGGAATGGTAAAGAATTAACTCCTGAAGTAATAAATTCCGGTTATACGGACCATTATTCTAGTAAATATATTCTTATTTATCGTAAGGAAGAATATAATCGTTTATTATTACACGAATTAATTCATTATTTATCGCTTGATAGTGCAACTAACTATAAAATATGGTCCTCTACACATATGAAAATATCATTAGATTACAATATTTTTAATCATATTAATTTATTTGAAACATATACCGATACATGGGCTATAATATTATTAATTATTTTTACGAATATTATAGAACCTAAATTATCATTGAATAAATTATTAGAAAAAGAGAAAGAACATATATTATGTATGGTTAAACAATTATTATATCAATTAAATATTCCTGATATTGATAGTATAAAAATACATACTTGGATACAACATACATCTGCATTATCATATTATGTATTTAAATATGCAACATTGAATATGAAACATTTTATAAATAAGTATCCATTAGGTATAAAATTAGATAATAAGAAAGTAGAAGGACTATATGAAGATATACGTAAGGAATTAAATGGGAAATTTATAGAAATGAAAGATTGTTCAAAGAGTGCAAAATTATCATATTTAGGATATGATATATAAATGGACATAAATAATTGTTAATTTATAATAAGATATGGGTGTTAAAAATCTTAACTCATTAATAGAAAAATATAGTCCAAATGGTAAATCTCGTCAACATTTATCCATATTTAATGGAATGACTTTTGCAGTAGATACTAATGTGTATTTATATAAGTATTTATATGGTAAGAGTAATCATATTGATGGGATGTTTTTTATGGTAAATAAGTTTAAAAAATTTGGAATAACACCTATATTTATATTTGATGGCAAGCCTCCAACTGAAAAAATGAATACAATTATACAAAGGAGAGAAGCAAAAAATAAATTAAATGAGAGAATATTAGATTTAAAAGCACAAATTAATAATGAATATGAACAAGAAGATATAAAAGAAGAAATTTCAAATATAGAAAAACGTATTGTATTTGTTAATGTAGATATAATACAAACAACTAAAGAATTATTTGATCACATGGGTATATCATATATTGATGCATCAACTGAAGCTGAACAATATTGTGCCAAATTAACACATATGGGATTAGTTTCCGGCGTTGTTTCAGAAGATATGGATACAATTGCTTGTGGTACTAAAATGGTTATTAGAAATTTTAGTAATCGTGACGATATGGTAGATGTTTATTATTTAGATAATATTCTTACTGAAATGAATTTGTCATATGATTCATTCATCGATATGTGTATATTATTAGGTAACGATTATATGCAAAGACCTAAAGGATATACACCAAATGAGATATATATGGATATATTGAATTATCATTCAATTGAATCAGTATTGAATAATCGTGATATAAAGTTAAATAATAATGTTTATCGTTTACGTGAATTATATTTAATAAAAAATATCGAAATAGATGAGTCATTTATATATGATCAAAAAAATAAAAAGCGAAATATTGATAATTTATTAACTTACATGAAATCAAATTCTAATATTGATGAACAAACTATAAAACATAGAATCAACAAAATGTATTTTAATACTCACTCTATTTATAATTTAAACAGTCCACCTAATAAAAATTACGGTTATTGGAGATAAATATTCCATTCTATTTATAATTAAATAAAATAGAATATAGTTATATATTATATTAATTTGAATCAATATGGATGTTCAAAACATGACTGATAAATGGGAGACACATCTATGGTCAATCATTGATTCATATTTTAAGAATACAGATAATTATCTGTGCAAAAATCAATTAGATTCATATAATCGTTTTTTAGAAATAAATATACCAAAAACTATTCGTCAATTTAATCCACTCATATTATCATATAACCCAACTACTGAAAATAATTATTTTTATGAATTACGTATAACAATTGGTGGTTCTATTAAAACTATTGATGATGATAAAAAAGAACAAGTTATTATTATTGATGAAGATATTAATGAAACCGGCCAATTATATACTTCCTTTAAATCTATGGATAACGCCGTTGTTATAAATGATGCAAATAACGTTTTTATTGCTAAACCTATTATCCAAGAAATAGTAAGAACACAAGATGGTGTTTCTATTAATAGAAAACCATTATATCCTAATGAAGCACGTTTGAAAAATTTAACTTATAGAACTGAAATTCAAGTTGATATACTTATTGAATATATTGTTAATGATCCAAAACAACCACGTGTTATTCGACGATTCAAAAATATTAGTCTTGGTAATGTTCCTATAATGGTACAAAGTAAAATTTGTAGTTTATATGGTATGAAATATGATACACTTCGTCTAATGGGTGAATGTGAATATGATCATGGCGGTTATTTTATTTTCGATGGTAAAGAAAAAGTCATTATTGCACAAGAAAGACAAATTGAAAATAAAATATATACTAGCCAAATTAATGATATTAATAGCAAATTTTATGCGACTGCAGAAGTACGTTCCGTTCCTGAAAACAAATTTCAACCTGCACGTATTACTTCACTGTATTTATGTACTGATGATAAACCCATTCCAAAATTTAAAGGTATTTATTATAAAAAAGATGGTATTTATGTAGAAATTCCATCAATTGGAATTAAAAAACCAAATGATACATTTTCACCTATACCAATTCCATTATTCATAGTATTTAGAGCATTAGGTGTAATAAGTGATGAAGAAATATTGAGAATGATTGTAGGAGAAATGAATACTACCGTAAGTAAACGAATTATAGATTTTTTATTTCCTAGTATTAAAAATGCCGATTTATTTGATACCGATATTTGGAAATATTCTAATATTAATAAAGTTTTCCCACTATTTGATATCAAAGATAAAGATAATACTACTATAACCCATCGATGTTTTATAATGTCTCAATATGAAGCATTAATGTTTTTATCAACTTTAATAGACCCACGTATTATTAGTCCATCTATTACAAATGATGAAACTAGAATAGCATGTATTGATGTTATATTAAAAGACTATTTTTTACCACATTGTGGACAACTTAATATACATAAAGCATATTACTTAGCATATATGACACGTGAATTAATTGAAACCGTATTAGGTATAAAACCATACACTGATAGAGATAATTATATGTATAAGAGGGTAGATTTAGCAGGTTTTTTAATATCAACATTATTCCGTGATTTATATTTTCGTGTAAAAAATAGATTAATTGCAGTATGTAATATAAATCATAATAAACACGATAAGG
>Ga0315904_10004125_pt1 | contig 20942 bp, 34 predicted proteins | sample LakEriMetagenome_6_FD_203529 | JGI IMG/M metagenome (GOLD analysis project Ga0315904, IMG submission 203529) | Freshwater fungal communities from buoy surface, Lake Erie, Ohio, United States - Buoy 12 MA120 | ecosystem: Environmental > Aquatic > Freshwater > Lake | place: USA: Lake Erie, Ohio...
ACACCTCGTAGGTGTCATCGCGAACGATCGCCTTCTTGTTCGGAACCTCGCTCAGTTCGCCGTTCGGCAACTGGATGTAAGTCGGCATCGTGACTGCCTTCCATGAGAACAGACGACGACGAACATCCTCTATGGGGATCGCACCCTTGTAGTGATTCATTTCGCCATTCTGCGACCCAGCACGATAATGCCAGGCTTCGCCTCGCTTCTCTGTGAAGCCAACCAGAACGTTCTGATTGAGCCACTCAATAGTTTCCGTGGACATTACTTATTGCCTCCTGTGTTGTTGTGGTTCTTGCTTCGTGCTGCTTGACGCAGCGCGATCTGATTACGACGACGGATGCTGTCGCGCATCTCGTCTTCTCGCCATTGGTTGTAGCGACCTGCGTAGTAGCCGATCGTGACGAGCGCGATGATGCAGAACACCATCGCGACATTTACCAGTGGATGTGTTGTCTCGGTCATTGTGAACCCCCCTTGTCGTTGTCTTCCTTACAACGGGTGCATAGATCCCCGTGCTTCTTGCTTTCTGTCCAACCGAGGTATGACGCTTGATCACGCATGATCTCTTCGGTTTCGTGCCAATGTGTAAGCCGACCGCACGAATCGCATAGCAGTCGGAAGCAGGCTTGCTTCGTCATTCCGATACTCCCTTCGGTGCGCTCTCCCGACAATCTGGGCATTGGTCACCGTGCTTGACGGTGCGAATCCACCCTTCACGCATTGCTTGATTCTTGGTGGCAAGTTCTGAACGGAAACGTAATGATTGCCTGCCACAGGAATCACAACTGATGTGGAACGACGCGATGAGTGCCATCACTTCACCTCGCTACGCAGTCGGGCGAACGCGCCTTGCAGCGCGTCGGCAACCTTCGGAGTCAGAACCAACTCTTCTTCGGTTATGTCAATGAGTACGTCGTCATCGTCAAGCATCTGAACTCCGTCAATGCCAGTTCTGATGACGAGTCGATGCTCGTCGCACAGATCTTGTGCTTCGTATTGCTCAACCGCGACGATCGCGGTCACCTTGTAGAAACGGTAACTCACTTGCTTTCCTCCTTGTTGTTGGTTGTTACTTGTACATACGGATGAATCCATCCGCATGAACATTTGCTTTCGCCCCGGGCGATGTCGCCATTGCATGACCAGCAAGCGGTAGAACGTCGCGTGCGCTGATCGCGGGGGACGAACCCGCGATCATGCGCATCAACGAAGTGCATCATCTTGTCGGTCGCCTTGGTGAACGTTGCGTCGCAACGGTCGCAGACGTATTTCTTCACTTGGCACCTTCGGCGGAGAAGTCAAACGGAACGAACGGAACTTCAACCGCTTCCATCGGCTTCGCGCCCATCGCGACACACTTCTTGCGAAGTTGGTCGGTGGTGACGAAGTATTGCTTCTCGTCGCGCAACGACTTCACGATGACGGGGTGCTTGTGCTTCCGCCCGTTGTACCCGACGAGAACGCAATCCCCTACCTTGGCATTGGTGTAGATGACTTCGCCCAACAGATCCTTCGCTTGCGTTTGTGTCAATCCGTACTGGAAGGAGTAGAGAACCCATTCCCGTGCTTCGGGTGAAGCAAGGTTCACACCGTTCTTACCCAGATCAACATTCGCTGCGACGATCTTGATCTCGTAGTAAATGCCGTACTTGCTAGCCGTCTTGCTAAGCATGAGACCATGCTTGTCAAGGATCGGCTTGATCGCCGACATGATTTCATCGCTGACTGCCTTGGCTTGCGCCTTGCTCACAGCATTGTCTTTCGTGGACATTACCCTTCTTCCCTTCTCGGTTCCCCCTTGGAACCGATAGGTTCACCCTACCCGAAACCGATCGACCTTAGCGGTTTCGTTAAGACCGAGTAATGACTCGGGTTATCCGTAGAAACTCATCGTAGGAAGCCCAGGGAGAGATGGGCGCACCCTTCCCCCGTCCTGCCCCGTTTCGCTCTACCTGACGCATCTGGAGAGGACTGGCTGCAAGCCTCAGATTCCCCATGGTGACCACGAATCACCATACTCATAGATCGCCAATGCGGAACGCAGATTCACTACGGGATCGTACAAGTCATCGCACGACGACAGAAGTTGCAGATGTTGCAGATAACCGTTCTCGTGGTATCGCGACGGCTGGCACCAGAATCCGTTGATCTGTGTAAGCCCATGCGAACCACCATTCGGATCACCTGAGAAGTATTGATGAGGCTGGCAACGGGATTCTTTCCACATGACACGCTCCAGCGTCGGAAGCTTGGACTCAGTCCAACCCACGGAAACCGCCAGCGTCAGGTACGGAACGCATTCGGGATGTTGCGCTTCGTAGCCGACCGGGGGCAAGGTGGTCGTCGTAGTCGTGATCGTGGTCGTCGATGCGACCGTGATCGGCGGTGCGGTTGCTTCCGTCTTCGCGACCGAAACCACTCCGATAGCGATCAGCGCGGTGAGGATGCCTGCCTTAATCAGTTTCACTTGTTGCTCCGATACTCGTCTAGGGCAACCTTCCGCGCGTCCAGTTCGTAACCTGCTATCGCGTCCAACAGTTGTGCTTCGGTCTTTCGTGTAAGTCGGAAGGCTGCTCCCAACGACCGTGCTTGTTGCGCCCTCGGGCTTTCCACAATCTTAGCCGATTGGGTAACCTCACCGTCCAGCCAGCGGTCACCGTTCAGCCACGTCGCAGGGTACGCCACGAACTTCGGATCCGTGATCGACTTCGCGTATCGCTCCGCACCAGCGATCAGTTCGGCGACGGTGAGACCTTCGTGACGTGCAAACGCCTTCGCAAATGCCTTCTGTGCTGTCGCCCGGGCGACCTTCTTCGGGTACGCCTTCCAGAACGAATCAAACTCCTGGGTTAATGACGGTTCATGACGGTTCTTAATAAGAGGTGTGGAATCATCGGAGTAGCGGTTTTCTCGCGGCGTAGAAACGGGTTTCTCCGTAACCCGTTTCTCTGTGACGGTTTCTTGTCCGAGCGTCAAGAGTCGATACTCAAACGTATTACCGCGACCGCGCCCAGCGGTAACGATCTCCACATGACCCTCCTTCACCATCTGCTTGATCACTGCCCGGACATAGCCTTCCGAGGTGCGAGCCTTCTTCGCGAGGGTGCGCTGCGACGGAAAGCAGAAACCTTCGTCATTCGCGAAGTCTGCCAACGCCATATGTATAAGAAGCTTGTCGCCCTTGTACGGTGACGAACGCCAGACGTGAGAGATCCACCGCACGCTCATTCCGTGCCTCCGAACAGCAATCCGAACTCCGACAAACGCATCAGCACGATGCCATCGGTCATGTCGTCGGGCATCGCGACCATCACGAACGGTCGTATGTCGCCGATCGCCTTCGCGTTCGTCGATTGCACCTCCGCTGCCAGGAACCTTGTCGCTATCGGTTGTATCTGCGCTCCTGATTTGACTTCCACCCTCAGGTGTCCTCCCCAATGTTCTTCATGTCTTGTGTTGCTTCCCGTGAGTCCGAGTTTCTTTCGTGCGCGTCGCGCCTTACTGTCACCCTTCGCACGGTTGCGTTTGCCACGCGCTCGCGGATCACCGCATCCTCGTACTCGTTTCTTCCCGTCGCGCCCGGGTTTACCGAGCAGACCGTACAACGGGCAACGTTCCTTCAGAGTGCAACGATCGCGGTCACCTTGACATTCACCTTTGCGGTCATCCGTCACGCGAACCATCCTCGTAATGGAATGCGTCGTGACCGTTCTCCTGATACCGCTGAACGATCCGTTCCGCTTGGTCATATGACACTTGACTGAGTACCTCTCGGTCGTTCACGACGACCGTGTACAGCATTTCCTTCACCACGTATCTCCCTTCCAGATCACGTTGTTAATGTTCACCCTACGGGCGATGCGACGTTCTGCAGGTGTGAGACCACCGAATAGCCCATACTTATCTCCCGTCGATAGGAACTCATCGGCGAGCGCACCACATTCCTTCTTGACGGAACAGTTTGTGCAGACCTCTTTACCCTTCTTGTACGGTTGTGCGCCTTGCGACCGTTCAGGGAAGAACCAGTAACTCGGCTTCCCACGGCAAGCAGCCCGGTTCCGCCATTCTTCACGTCTACGATTCACCGAGACACTCCTTCACATACAACGCTTCCTTGCGAATGAAGTTGATCACCGCTTCCACCTCAAACTCGCTCACGTCGTCGGTGAACAGATCCGTCATCACGAGGATCTGATCGACCGCATCTCGTATCTCCGCGAGGTCGTGATTGCTGCGCTTACGGGTGCGCACCGAAACGTCATACCGTTGCTCAGGTAACCAAGCCTGCCGATATACCTCGTGAACGTACGGATGGCAACGGCTCCGCTTCTGCCGTAACTGGAATACCGTGCCGGCTTTATGTAGAACCGACAACGACGCGGAAACCTTGCCGTGATGTTCACCGATCTCTTCGGCAACCTCTACCCATGTCGCACCGAACTTTCCGCGTTCCAGCAGGAACGCAGTGATGCGCTCCTGCCGGTCGCCAGCGGATCCGTCGCGTGCTTCACGCTCGGCACGTTCACGAGATGCGTCACGATCGACGTATCCCTCCGTGCCACGATACGGAAGCGTCGTCATTTCTTCGCCCCGTTCATGAGGTGCGTGATCAGGTCGGAAGCCTGCTTCTTGTTCAGGTGGTCAAGCGAACTCACATCGTGGTCGCCGAGTACCTCTCGTGCGGTCGCAACCACATCCGAGATGTTCCTCTCACGGGCAAGCTTCTTGATCAGACCGACCTGCGAAGCGGTGATACCGACCTGCGCGTTCTTCGCACGCATGGCATCACTCTTCGCGTTCGCATCAGCGATCATCTCCTCACGGCTACGACTGCCCTTGGACAGATGTGCCGAAGGATGACGATCCTCTTCATCGACGGGGCGGATCTTCGGGAACGGAATAGTTGCACCCTCCTCGGATCGCGCACGAACCTCGTCAGCCGAAGCAATCCGCTTGGTGTCTGCCACGAGACACGCGACGATGGCACGTCCCCATGCCGAAGTTTCGGCGTTCATTAGTTCCGAATCCCGTGTGTATGGAGTGCGACCAGGAATCGGTTCCCATGCTGTTCCGACACCCGGACAGGGATCGGTCGGGTTCCGATAGGCAGCAGCCGTGAATGCGATGAACGTGCGGTCACCGACCTGAATCACCTCGTATGGGCGTTCTGTGTTTAGCGGTCGCAACGACCCTTCTGGATACTTCTTCGCGAATATGCGGATACGTTCCGCAACATCCACATAGTCACTCATGTCAATAGCCATTACTTGCTTCCTCCTTGTTGTTGGTTTGTGTTACGCCCACGTCAGATCCGTGGTGCGATCTTGCTGATCCGCATAGTGCGGAATGGTTTCCCCTTGGTGAGGTACTGCTCGTACAGGTCTGGCTGCTCAGCCTTCAGACGCTTCGTATCTAGCGAGGTGCGACCTTCGGTTTCCTTCCACGTCACGACCTTCTGACCGTTGAACGTTCCCTCAGAAGCGTGCTTCAGGAGCGTCGCGATCTGATCTTCCGCCTGAGTCTTCAAGACCTCGCCTTCGGCGATCATGTCCTTGGCTTCTTGGAACTGCTGGAGCCAGAACATTTCGTCGGCTGGGATCTCCACCGACTCGTTGCGTGCTTCGTACAGCGACGCAATAATCTTCGCAGACAGCAGTTCGTTGTCGTCCTCGGGAATGCGCCCCTCATCGACCGCCGACCCGAACCGCTCCGACTCGCGTAGCAGGCTCTCGATAGCCGACTCGTTCCGCTTCAGTTCCACCAGCCGAATGTCCTGATGCTGGTCCAGCACCACAAAGAACACTTGCGCCCCGGTCACCGCCATCTGCGCCCAACCTTGATAACGCCAGTCGTAAGGCAGGTCATCTGCGTCGCGCACCGTGTAGCGCGTAGTCGTCTTCGCTTCCACCACAACGTTCGGCTCGGTCTCGTCATCCACTCCGTCCAACGTCACGGTGAACCGACCATCCCGATACATCAGGTTCGGTGTAACGATCGGTAACGACAGCAGACGTGAAGCTTCTCCGACGAGAACAGGCTCCAGCAAGTTACCGCGACGGAACGCCGAGGTCTCGGCAGACGCTTGCGGTTCGTTGCGCTTGGTCAGGTACAACTCTGCACGCGATGTGTATGGTGACAAGCCCATCAGCGCAGGAGCGTCGGAAGCACCGAACGTGCATCGACCTTCCTCGTCGCGCCAACGCAGTCGCAACCATTCTTTGCTGCCGTGTGCCGGCTTCGCAATAGTAGTGAACGTGGACATAACTCCTCCTAGTCGTGCGGTTTCGCACTCGGTAAGTTTGCCCGAAGGGTGTAACGATGTGGTGGTTCGTCTCTACTGGAACAAGTAACGGAGAGCGATCCCCTGCCCAGGAGGCAGGCAGGGGAACGCTCAATCCGACGTAGCGGAGAAGGGGACGCTACGCATATCCGAAACTACTCGCAGATTAGCCACCATGCCAACTGGAATAAACAACAGACCGTCGTACGCATCCTCTTGATTATCGGTCTGGGCAAGCACAACGTAGCCGTCCTTGGCGTTCGGGATAAGGATCCCGACAGATCTGTTAATGACCGCGCCCAGGTCGGTTTCTGCGTAATCAACCCACTGCTCGTTGTATGAGTAAGCGTCGTACCAATCGACACAGACGAACGTGCGATCTTCCATCACCAACCTTCTTTCTTCCTGTTCATGGAGAAGATCGGTGCTTGCACCGTGATCCCGTGTTCGGGTGTCACGATCGCCATCGCCTGCTGTGGAACCTCGTGACCGAAGTTGTTGATGAACGCATACTCATCGAGACCCTTCAGGCTGCCATTCACGACCAGCGACGGTGAAGGAAGATACTGGTGCCAATGCCCCATCCAAAGGGTGCTGAAGTTCTGCCCGGTCGCGAGATACCGTTGCGCCTTCCGCGCACGCAACCGCATGATCGGCGGATAGATACCACCGATACCACCGCCACCGTGAGCCTGATCACCGTGCGTCAAGAGTTGTCCGTGACCGTATACATCAAAGAATGCATCCGACCCTTCAGGGATCAGGAACGTGATCCGTCGATCCTTCGCGAAATGACGCTCCACCATCTTGCCCAACAGCCAGTCGTAGTTCGTCTTGGCGCGAAGCTTCATGCGCGGTTTGCGTGTGGTGCGCCCGTGATTGCCGACTACGACCGGAACGTGAACCTTACCGAACTCGTCAGCAAGCATCCCGATCACCGCAGCGATCTGCTCCGACCAGAACAGCAGCGACGACAGCAACGTATCCGCGTTCGTCTCCGACAGTTCCTCGTGAATGTCGCCCGAGAACATATCCCCACCGAGCATCAGCACGCATCCGTCATATTTGATACCAGCCAGATAGTGCCGGGTCATCTTGATCAGGTTCTGTGACCACGCTTCTAAACGAAGCACCGCGATCTCACGGTTGTATGCGTTCAGTCCATCGACTTCCTGCGGTTGCACAACCTCGTCAAAGTGTGTATCGGACAGCATCGCGATAACGGTCGCAGCCTTCTGTTTCGGCTTCTCGGGCGATAGCCACGTTGGCGGTTCCAGGATCGCGTTCGTCGTCGCGTCAATGACTGTGAGCGCACGATGCGCGAGTTCTAACTGTTCTTTCAGGTTCGCGGCTAAGTGAACCGCGGAGTCACGTTCACGACGTAGACGTAGCAGGTCGCTGGAATCTTCTTGGCGGATCTCGTCAGACAGCCCCATAGTGACTCCTCGCGTGACGGATCGCACCTTCTGAGATCTGGATACCACGCTTCTGTAACGCGCCTGCGATTGCTCGGGGAACTATTCGCGCATCACGAATCGCGTCAATGAGATCCTTCTGGTCGTCGTCCGAAAGCGCGTCTAGGACTTCCTCAATCCGTGTGCGTCTCGCCTTACGGTTTGCTGCTTCCTGTCCTATCTCGTCCTTCAGCAACCCCATCTGTTCCTCCTTGGTGCCAGCGTAGGTGGTCGTTCACCTGCTCTCCCACCTTAGCGACCTTGTCCTCCGTCCTGAGGGCAATACGAAACAGATGCCCCAACTGGCGTGTTACGAGGTCGTGATCTTGGCGATTCTCTTTCCGTAACGCCTGAATGAGTGCCACCACAACGCCACCGACCGCTGCGACCAACGCAGCCAGAACCATAGCCAATCCATTATCCACGGCTCTTCTTCCACTTGGTCACCGCTTCAGGAACGTCATCCCCGGCGACGTAGCGCAGATGCCACGGTTCCGACTGAACTTCCCAAGAGAAACCGTACAGATGCGCGTTCTTCAGCAACCAGTCCAACCGCTTCCCCGAAGCGTTCGCGATATCGACCGCGATCCCGAGGTTATGGTTACTGGTTCCCGGAACAGCCATCGGAGCCATCTTCGGCTTCAGATACCACGCCTTCCCCTTGTAGATACGGGGAGTCTGCTTCATCCACTTCGGTTTCGGCTTATCGGTGTAACGCTGATAGAACCCGTATTCTTGCGTCGCCAGCGAACGGTAGGTATCCGCCTGTGAGGTCGGCGCGAGGTCGATACCTTCCGCGTTGGCAGCCTCGTCCATCGCCTCGTATGCGTCGGCTGCACAATGATGCAACTTTCCCTTGTGTTCGATGGAACGCAACAACGAATCAGGCAGTTCGCCCGGTGTCACACCCTGAAGATGTGAACACAGTTTCACCTTGACGACGGGATACGGAGTCTTAGCCATTTACGTTCACTTCTTTCCGAACGCTTCGGCGATCTCTTCCTTCGTGAGTTCTCCGTCCGTGGAGGCAGCAGCAAGTTTCTGAATCACCTGAACAACAGCCATGAACCCGGCAAGGAGAGCCGACTTCGCGACCGAGACACCGATCACCGCACCACCCGTAACCGCAGGCAGCGCGTTGGCGAGGAACAGCGAGAACAACCGCTGCCCGAGATCAAGAAACTTGGCAACCGTAGCGTTGGCTTTGAGCAACATATCATTCATCGTCCTTGCCTCCTGCTAGTGCGGATAACAGTAAGTGTAGCAACGTAGCACCACAGGTAATCCATAACGCCTGCGTAAGGGTGCTTCCCGTCAAAGTCAATAGGACGAGCGCGGTTCCTGCCCAAACCCAGACGTTCTCAACTAAATAGTCTTTCCACTTCACGAGTTTCTCCGAGGTGCTGGGACGACGAACACCATCGTACTAGCAGCCACAATGACCCTCCGCGTGCCAACGTCAATGTTGGATCCCAACGGGATGTAATTATCAAACGATCCAGAGAACAGATCGACGGTCGCCTCAAACTCTTCGCGAATCTCTGGCGGTGCTTCCTGAACGGCAGCGATCAGTTCCTCAACTTCCTCTTCCGTCAGTTCAGAAACGTCGGTAGTCAGCAGTTGTTGTGCTGCGATCTCCCCGGTCAGGACAATCTGCGGAACGGTCGTCGTCGTTACGGGAACCGTGCTCGTGGTCGTGGTGGTTTCGGGAACGGTGCTAGTCGTCGTGGTTGTTGTCTCGGCGACCGTCGTTGTGGTGGTGGTCGATGTGGTCGTGGTCGGCTCTACGGTCGTGGTCGTCTCAGGCACGGTCGTAGTTGTCGTCGTGGTGCTGGTTGTCGTTTCTGGCGGTGGAGGGGGCGGAGGGGGCGGAGCCTGCGTCGTCGTGGTCGTCGTACTCGTAGTGGTGCTGGACGTGCTGCTGGTGGTGGTGGTGGTTTCCTGTGTCGTCGTCGTTTCGGGAACCGTCGTCGTCGTAGTGCTACTACTGGTAGTGGTCTCAGGCAACGTCGTACTACTACTGGTAGTGGTTTCTGGCAACGTCGTCGTGGTCGTCGCTACGGAAGCACCATACGACCAAACGTAATCCGCCCCCGGATCACCGTTCCGCCACGCTTCACAATCCTGCCAAGACGGATACTTACCAGCCTGATAGTCGGCTATCGGCTGCAACATCTGCCACGACGTATCCGATTGGCACGTCCAAGCAATAGTCGATTGCGCTGAAGCCGGCGCGAACCAAGCGAGAACCGCAGCAGGCGCGAAGATGACCGCGCGAAACTTACGCCTCAGGCTCAGGGATGACCGGCGCGACGAACTCATCAAGTTCCGCATCATACGTGAAACCGATGCCAGCATACGCGCCACGGAAGTTCGCATGATACGAGGTCTGCAACCACGTCCCCGTCAAACCCAACGACGCGATAAACGCCTGACCGACAGGCTCACTGGTCGGGAAGTCGCCACCGCCACAGTCATCGTTGGATACGACGATGACCTGCGTAACAACATTCGTATCGTTGATCTGTGCGAAGTGTGCCATAACTATTCTCCCATCAACGGTGCAGAAGGCAACGGCTCAAAGATCCCATCTGTCACCACCGCACCCTTCCATGCCAGATTCTCCGCAGTAGAAAGAATCCAAGTATCGGGCTGCTGCGCTACCCATTCCGCACTGGCAACAACAACGTTCACACAAACGTCGTCAATTACATGACCGTAAACCGAATCGCTCATGGCAGCATGTACTCCATTACGACAAGACCGCTACCGCCAGTAGCACCAGCGTCCCCAGAACCACCGCTACCGACAGTCACAGTAATACCTACACCTGCGGTAACAGCACCACTAGCAACGAGCCAATCTGACGGACGACCATCTGCAACCCAATAGTTGCTGGTCGTCGCTGCCATACACCTGACAGGTTCACCACTATTCGCAGCACCGCTGACGCGAACGCTAATAGTTGGTGTTCCACGACCAGTCAGCAAACTAGAACCACCCTCAGCGGTAATGGTTCCACCAGCGAATGCAACGCTACTGTCACCGCCATCGCTCGCACCATCCAAACCACCACCACCACCACCGCCACGCATGTACGCAGTCGCATAACTGACACCTGTTGGGGGAGTAAAGGTGCCACTCGTCTTGAATGTTTCAATGCGACGCTTTCCACCTGCTGCATATTCCAGCCATACAACTCCCTGCTTACCTGCGGAACCACCTGTTCCAGCCGTGCCACCAGCACCGACAGTTACCACAAGCGTTGCTCCTGGCGTAACAGCACCGCCAGCCACCACATATGCACCGCGACCAGACATAGTAAGAAGCACTAAGTTTCCGCCGAACTTCGACATCATCGCGCCATCGCCATAGTTCACACCAGTCTTATTCGTCTGCACGTTCGTAGAACTCGTATCGGTCGTGCCATAAGGATTGCCACCGAGTGCTGTAACTGTGCCACCAGCGAATGCGACAGAAGATGTCCCACCTGTTCCACCAGCAGTCGCACCCTGCTGTGTTCCGCCACCACCGCCAATCATGTGCGCGATTACGTACTCAACGCCAGCAGGAACAGTCCAGTTATTCGCGCCAGCCGTAGTGAACAAAGTTGTCTGATACTGGGCATCGGCATACGCATAAGAAGTGTTCTGTGTCAGCGACGAAACATAACCCATGTAAGAACGAGTCATACCTTGAACCTCACATAGACAATGCCAGAACCACCGGAGCCGCCATTGGAAGAAGAACCACCGCCACCGCCACCCGATGCAGTATTTGCGGCAGCAGACCCGCCAACCGTACCGCTGCCACCAGCACCACCGACACTGCTACCACCAGCACCACCAGTAGTTCCACCACCACCACCACCACCACACTTGAACAATGAACTACCAGCGATGAACGCCGAAACGTCGTACCCAGTTCCGCCTGCACCGCCAGTAGTTCCAGAAGCAGCCGAACCAGCAGCCCCAGCACCGCCACCGCCACCGCCACCGTTTGGTGTTCCACCACTACCTGCGCCGCCAGCATGACCACTCACCGCGTTGTTGAACGATGCACCGCCAGTCGTTGCGTTTCCGCGCGAACCACCGCCACCAGACGCACCAGCACCCGATTGAAAATCAGGCTCATAAGCACCGTGACCACCACCAGCAGTTGCGATTCCACGCAGTCCACCGACGGATGAACCAGTCCCCGGCGTGTTTTGCGCCGCACCTGCCCCAATGGTGACTGTTTGATTCGCGTCCAAATAGACGGTTTCTTCCATAATCCCGCCTGCACCACCACCACCGCCACGATTGTTGGCGTCAAGTCCTCGACCGCCTCCTGCGCCGCCACCGCAGACGATGACGTCGAACAGACCTTCCTTCGTCACCGTGAGCGTGCTAGATGACGTGAAGGTAAGCAGCGTGTAGTTCACTCCGCTGACCGTGATAGACGACGACGTTCCACCCGTAGCCGTACCATACGACATGAGAGGAACGCTCTCCGTGATGAGCGTCGATACGTAGCCAATCTGCCTTCTAGCAGTTGCCATAACTAAGCCTCAATACGATTAACGAATCCGTGAATCGTGATGACGTTCGTGGTCGCAGCGAAAGCACGCACCACAAGCGGAGTTGCGTTGCCCTTGATCGGGAAACCGGGAACGATCGTCACCAAACCAGCCTCGGGCTGGATCGTCACCTCGATCTCGTCATCAGGTGAGGACGTGCCACCGAACTGAACCGTCAGTTTCCGTGCTGTCGTATCCGTGTTCATAGCGTAGATCCACACCTCGTCGTAGGTGGTTGCGGTCGCGGAACCCGTGTGGATCGTCGTTCCAGGAGACGACGTGGCAGCGACCTTGATCGGACGACCATCCGTAGAGCCAGAGAACGTGAGTTTGCTAAAGGTTGCCACATCGACTCCTAACTAAATACCTGAACCTGAAGAACGTCTGCGCCAGCCGAGAACGGTTGCCAAGCGGAACCATCGTAGTAGTAGAGGCTGTCGTCTGCGTCAATGTAGCAGAACATACCCTCGGCGAGCGTCGGCTCCCCAGCACCACCGAACGCTGCGTCACGCGCCGCTGTGGTCGCGAACCGCATGATCGTCTGATCCATCAGGTATGTGTTCACCTGCGCTGCCGTCAGGATCGTGCCTGCTACGAAGAGTTTCGCACCTGCGCCTGCCATAGTTCTCCTATCTTATCTCAGGTCAATGCGTTATTGCTGTCCATCACGCCGAACGTAGCGTCGTCCAGCGTGAAGGGATACAGGATGTAGGCATCCGCCATCGCTACTTCCAGACGGTGGAAGTTCGGGGTAAGCAGTCGCGTCATCCGTTCCACGCTCTGGAACCTGCTGACGGTCGCCGGTGTTCCACCCTGATAGTTCCGTTCCACCGTGATCGTATCGCCCAACTCCAACTGGTTTAGGGTCGTGCGGTCACCAGCCGACTGGGCGGAAACCAGAACCACCATGTTGTCAAAGCGGTAGGTCGGTTCCTTGTACAGGTCAAGCAGGTCGTTCGCCAGCGTGAGCGCAGCAGCATCCGTAGCCAACAACAGATCCGACAGATTGAGCGTCGATATCCCGTACTCCGTCTGGCTCGCCACGTCGTCGGCTACCTGCGGAGTACCACCCTGAGCCGTCGCGATCACCTTGTTGTACAAGAACTCCTGCCCGTAAAGCACCGAGAGAGCCTGATACTTGATCCCGGAACCGTCATCATCTGAGAAGTCTGCGACCGAGGACGCGAATGCTGCAGATACCCGATCTGTGAACGTCAGGGTGCCATCACGGGCAATGAAGAATAGACCTTGCTCTGCTTCCGCAATATCTTGCGCATAGGACAAGACGTTGCTGTTCTCTGGGATGACATAGTTCCCAAGAGTCGCTGTTCCGGTATCGATGTTCGTCGGGTCGGAGTAGTTCACTTCTGGCAGGTTCAGCAGATAGTTCAGTCGTGCGCCCGATAGTTCCGTAGCCGGCGTGAGGTCTGCCTCCGTCGATGTGTTGGCGAGAAGCACGAAATCGTCAGCCGAGTTGATCACAACGTCGGACAGGTCGCTCGTCTTGCCCGTCGCATACGACAGGTCGATATCCGTGATCCGTCCCTGAAAGATCGTCTCGGTACCAAGCTTCACGGTCACCTTGCGACGTGGTGTAACACCTGACTTATTCGTTAGCGGATTCCAGTACGGAGACGATTCGTTGATCGGGTCAAACCGTCGATCGTTATTATTCAGGACGATTGAGCACGTCCCTGCCGTGAACTGCTGCAACTGGTCGCTCCGACCACGGGTAATGCTGATGCTCTTCACAAGCGCGGAAACGTCGTCACCGAGCAGCGTCCCGTCAAGGTAGTCGTCGTCAAGTACGCCGAGCGTCGCCGAGTCCAACGTGAACTCGTTCACGGGGAAGCCCAACTCCATGAGCACCGTGAGGCTTTCACCCCAAGGCAAGGTTGTCGGCATTACGCCACGACTCCCTCAACGGTGATCGGGATGTAGCCGTTCACACGCTCGTACTGCTTCAAGTAATCGACGAACTCACGGGCGACCGTCGCACCATCCGCGCCCATGCCCGCATTGATCGTCACATTAAACTCGTTCGCCACGCCAGCACCGCCAGTAACGTCAAAGAACGAGGTCGGGTCAATCGCACCGACAGCAGCAGCGCCAGCGTAAGCAGGTGCAAGACCAGTCATGGCACCAGTTACCGCACCGCCAGCAGCGGTCGTCGTGGTCGTTACGGGCTTCCCGAACGCGCTCTCCGCACGTCGCTGCGCCTCCTTACTGATCTTCTTACGCAGGTCGTCCAACTCCTGCTCGGCTTCGGCGACCTCACGGATCGCGTCGCGCTCACGCTCAATCGCTGCCACAACCCGGTCGGTCGCATCGACCTGACGCGCCTTCGCCTGATTCACGGCATCCAACGCTTCCTTGTAAGCGTCCGAACCTTCCTTCGCACCGTTCACGATCTCGTCAAGTTGCTGCTCCGCCGATGCGAGGCTACGGGTCGATTGACGCTGACGATCAGTTGCGTCCTTGACACTCAACTTCGCCTCAGCCAACGCGATCTCACCCTTACGGATCTCTGTAGCGTCAGCATCTGGGGTGGCACGCAGTTCAGCCAACTTCTTCTCAGCGTCACGCACCGCGAACACAGCCTGCTCCACATCGTACGCCGAACGCTCAACGTCACGTTGGGCGCGGTCAATCTCTTCCTGCTTGTTCGCTGCCTGCGCCGAGTCACGACCGAAACCTTGCGTAATACGACGGAACTCTTCCTGCGCCTTGATCAGGTCATCGTTCGCCGTACGCAGTTCAGTCTGTGCTTGCGTGATCCCCTTCTGTGCGTCACGGAAACCACGGGCAGCAGACTCGCTCGCCTTCAGCGCGGAAGTGTATTCCTTGATCTGCTCAGCGACCGTCTTGACTGTCTCTTTAGCACCCTTCTGATCCCTCATGAACTTGCCGACAGAGAACGAGGTGACACCGTATTGCGCAGCCAAACCTTCCAAACGACGATTCTGCGTATCCACTTGGTTAGTGGTGCTTGCTAGACGACCGTTTAGTTTCAGTACAGAGTTCGTGAGGTTGATGAACCTGTCACCTGCTGCCGTGAACACATCGCGGTTGTTCAGCGCACCATAGAAACGGTTCGTATCCTCCGTCGCACCACGAATCTTTGACGCGAGGAACGCGACACCGCCAGCCAAGGCGGAGATACCGGCGATAATCAAGCCGATCTTTCCAGCCGACAACGCACCATTGAATGCGACGGTGGCAGCAGTAGCGAGAGCAGACAAGATCGCATACGTCTTCAGGGCGAGGTTGATGCTTACGATCGCGGCAGCGAACACGCCAACAGCCACCCCGAGCGCGACCGTCAGCGGAACGTTCCGTTGCGCCAACTCAGCGAATGCCCTGATTGGACCGAGGATCGACGCGAAAGCAGGCAGCAAGGCTGCACCGATCTCCTCACCAGTCTCAGCAATAGAGTTACGCAGGATCGTCAATTGACCAGCAGCCGTGCCAGCAGCAGCAGCCGAAGCACCACCGAAGGTAGATTCCAGTTCCTTGAAGATCTCGTCAAGAGATTGACCTTGCTTGATGTTGTCCGCCAAGGCAGGCGATAACGCACGCAAACTCTTGAAGTTGTCGTTGTACGCCTTACCGAGCGCATCGGTTACCGCGATCAGCGGAGTCCCGGTCGCTACCGCGATATCTTGTGCGAGCCGAAGGTCTCGTTGTGCCTTACTGAGATCACCGCTCGCCTGAACTAAACCAGCGAGAGCAGGGCGCATCTCCGAATCGGAGAACGTGGTCGTGCGCTGCAAAGAAGCGAGGTATTCCTCGTTCGCCTTGATCGCCTGATCGGAAGCACCAGCAACGTTCCGCAACGTCTGAGCAAGCTTCTCCTGCTCCGCCTGATCCTGGATCGCGGCATTGACGGCGAAACCAGCAGCAGCAGCCAACCCAGCCAACGCAGCAGCAGCAGGTAGCGCAGCCTTAGAGATCGCGAACTGAACCTTGTCCGAGGTCGTCTTCAGTCGCTCAAACTCTTTGATCGCCTTCTCAATACCACGAGGGTCAAAGACTGAGAATATGTTTACGCCAAGAGCCATTAGTTACCAGACCTAATGCGCTTCTCAACCAGCGCGTCTGCCGAGTCTATCGCCTTAGCGATTTCATCTTCAATCGCAGGCAGGATCTCCTTCGTACGCGGAAACAGAACACGCGAACGGTATCGACCTTGCACGCTCTTCCGCGCACGGTGTTTGTCGAGGTTCTTCACGAACCTGTTGTTCGGTCCAGCCACGGAACCAGCCGAGTCATACACCTGACCAGCACCATCCATCTGCTGGATACGGACGATCCCAACCATGCCATCCTTCATCGGCTTGGTGCCGACCACAGCCTTCACGCTCTTCGCAGCCTTCGCAGGTCGCCAACCTGGGAAACGGGACTCACCCTTACGTTCGTTGGTGGTATGCCACCGCTGAAGCGGAGGCTCGTTCCCGAAGTAGTAGCCGACCTCCCGAGCCAACGGATCCGCCGACGACTTCAGCCGAGCCACGATCTGCTTGTACATTTCTTTATCATATTGACGCAACTGGCGCAAGGTTTCCACGAAACCCACGCTCTCCATAGTCACCTCAACAGTCATGGCGCGATTGTACTAGCGACGTTGCTTACGTTTCTCGTTGCGCCATTTCAGGTAATCGACCATGACGTTCATCATTTCCTCGCCAGCCTCTATCAGTTCGCGAGGGGCAATACCTGTCTCAACCGCTAGAGCAGCGACTCGCCAATGCAGCGACTCCTGCCCTAACTGACCAAAGGGACGTTCGCCTCTTCCTCACGCGACGAAACCATCTCCACGGTTCCGATCCAGTCCGGGTCGAACTTCAGCGCAGTCTTGCCCTCACGCTTCATGGCAGTCCACGCCAGCCAAGCGAGGTCGGTGAGTTGCATATCAATCTCAAACCGAACGACGCTCTTCTTCCGTTCCTTCTCAAACATGATGAAGTCAGCGAATACGGCAACAACGTCGTGCGACGTGCCATCGGTGAACTTAACGGTCAGGGGGATTCTCATAGCCGTTCCCTTCTACTTGTTGCTTATCTAATCAGGAGGTGCTCTTCGCGAGTGTTCCACCCGTGAACGTCAGCGTGATCGGCGACGTTGCGCCAACATCCGTCGCGTTGATCGGGCTGTGCGAAGCGAGGTACGCGCCAGTGATCGAATAGCCGGGGTTGGTCGCCGAGGTCGCCTCGCCCTTGATCGGCTTCAGCGAGATTGCCGTTGTGGTTCCGACGAGGGGGAAGATCGTCGCCTCAACTTCGCCAGCAGCGAAGTCCTGATACAGGGTGACTTCCACCGTGTTGTTCTGGATGCCACCGATGAACGCGCGATTGCCGCCCATCACCGTTGCATCCTGCTGCTCCACCTCGTACGTGAGGACGACGCTGTTGGCGTGATCCGAAAGATCAACATCGTTGATCAGGAGTTGCACGTTCTTGAACGCGATAATCGCCATGATTAGTTGTCCTCTGCTTTCGCTTCGTCTTTCTTAGAGGTCTTAGAGACCGGCGTGAGGTGTCCACCTTCCACCAGCGCGTCAATGTTAGCACCGCTGAAGTCGCTATCGCTCACAACGGAACCGAACGCTTTGCCGTCAAGTTTGTGGGAAGTCACCTGATACTTAGCCATAGTCACATCTTAGCCGTTCACGGTCACAGAAACAGCGATCTGGAGAAACTCTGCATCAGCCTGATTCACGCTGGAGATATTGACCGATGAGGCGACGGTGAGGGACTGGCAAGTTCCGCCGAGCGTCTCGTCAGCCTCCAACGCTGCACGCACGCTCTTCGCCCCAGAATAGGCAAGGTACTGATCTAGTTCCGCGAACGCCCTATCGTCCGTGTATCGACCGACGATGACGTAAACGGTTACGTCGTATTCCACCAGACCGCCAGCCATCGCACGGTGATAGCGGATGTTGTTGATAACGGGGAAACCGATCGGCGGATTGGTCTGCGGAGGCTGATACGAGAACACTCGCAGCCCAGAGATCGTCGCCAGCCTGTTCTTCAGCCCGGTCACCACCTGCGTAGGGGTAGCAGGCATCAGGCGATCGCCACCTTGCGGTAAGGGTCAAGGAAGTCGCGCACATCGGGATCGACCGCACGCACCTGAATCGCCATATCCGCGAAACCGACAACGCCCAGCGCAGCGTTGTACCGTGCGAAACCGCGGATCGATAGCAGAACACAAGCTTCACGAATGTCGTGAGGGACGGAAGGGTATCCCCAAACGCCAGTGATCTCAACACCAGGCAACGCCGGGTAAGTGAAGATCGGGAACGTCTTCGCGCCAACAGCCGTAACACGCCAATACGGGATACTGTTCAGGTTCGCGTCGTATGGTTCCAGCGCATAGTCCTGTCCAGCCGTCCAAGTCGTAACAAACGTCTGATCCCCGTCGTCGTCAGTCTTCAGGGTCGTCACCGAAACGAGGTCATCCTGCAGGAACAGGGTGTCGATGTACCGTGCGAAGAACTTGACGGTCGCGTTCTTCTGGTAGAAGAACCTTCCGCAATACCCGTCAATACGACGCGAAGCACCCTCAATGGAACGCTCTAGTTTCGCGTCGTCAGTGTTATCGGTGATCATCAACGCTGACTTCACCTCAGCCAAGGTGCAGTAACCGTTTGTGATCGCCACGTCAGACCTCGCGTTTCTTGCGCTTCGCCTTCGGTGCTACCGCACGCTCTGACTCAACTTCCAGAACAGCAGCCTCAACCTCTACTGGCGCGGTCACAGCATAGCGTTTCAGCAAGTCGTCAATCTGCTTAACACGATCGGGACGATTGCGCTGAACATAACCCAAACGCTCGTTCAGCAGGGACGCGATAAGAATGTCTTGCTTCTTCATGTTTCACTCCAGAAATGAGTATGGGGAGTGCTCGTTTCCGAACACTCCCCACACTACAGGTTGTATCTATCTAACGTGAGTTAGAAGGTCGGGGTAACCAATCCCGTGCCACCGATCAACGCGAAAGCGTTGGGGTAGCGGTTAGCGGTGAACGCAGAGTAACCATAAACAATCATGGTCACGTCCAGTTCGGCAGCCTTCGGCTGCTCGAAGCGGAGCATCATCGGTGCGCCATCGCCCTGTTCCCACAGGTGCGCTTCTTGCGTGTTGCCGATGATGATCACGTCCTCGTTCGCGCCTGCGCCATTCGTCGTGATGACGTTGGCATCGGTGATGACCGGGAGTCCAGCGATCGTGTAACCGCTGTTGCCGTACACAACGCTGCCCTGACCGACCGCAACCGCATTGAACGCCCCGTTGCCGACCGGGACGGCGAGAGGACGGTTCTGCAGGTCGAGCGACGACAGAATCCACGCCAAACGACGGGGATGCATCAGGATGAAGTTTGGTCCACCGAAGAAGTTGGTCTGAATGCGCTGAACGCCATCCAACAGTTTCGGATACAGTTCCGCGACCGACGGCGAACCATCGGTGTAGGTGATGACCTGCGTGATGACGTTCGTCATCGACGTTGCGCTCGTGGTGACCCAGTTCGCGTCAAGGTTGGTGTGGTAAGCCGAGACGAGATCCGCCATGACCAGCGAATCCACGTTCGTACCACGCTCCAGAGCCTGACGGCTGACGTTCTGCTGACCAGCGATCGTGACGACCGACAGATCCAACTTGGTGTCATCCATGTTGGTTTCCTGAACGCCTGCACCCTCGGTCTGGACGGCAGTTGCCGAACCAGTTGTCACCTTGCTGATGGAGATCGTGAGACCCTCAGCAGGGAGAGCGTGCTTACGGGCAACGTCAAGGAACGGACGACCGGCGCGAGCAAACGGTGCTGCGAGTTCGGTCAGGAACTGCGGAACAATGAGTCCAGCAAAGTTGGCGCTGGTAACGTCACGACGCTCCACGCGCTCCTCGTTCATGTGACGCGAGAGACGCTCACGCGCATCGTAGTCACCGAGAACCTGGGCACGGAACGCATCGGCAACGAACGAGTGCTCACCGCGCTCGCTGTAGGTGCGAGGCTCGCTCTTCACCTTGCTGGTTGCCTCAACGATCTTCGTCTCGCTGCGAACTTCGGCAGCCTTGGCGGAACGTGCTTCCAGTTCCTCGTGACGAACGATCTGCTCGTCGAGACCGCGCACCTCTTCCAACTTCGCGGCGATTGCCACGTCTTCGTCGGCGGTGAGGTCGCGCTTCTCGGTCTGGGCGATCGCCACAAACTGATCGGCTTCGGCGAGAAGCGCAGAACGCTTCTCTTTGAGTGTGTCTGAGTACTTCATTTCTGCTCCCAATGTGAGGATGGTTGGTTGAGCAGTGGTGGCTTGAAGTGTTACCGGCTTCGCTCCGACTGCTGATGACGTGCGATTGCCAACTGGTTCTTACGAAGCAACAGGCTGTTCGCGCTATTCACGATAGCCTGATCGCCCTTCTTACGCAACTCTGCAACAGTTTCCTCGTAAGCCGGGAACGTGACGATGGAAACGTCGTACAACTGAACTTCCTTCAGTTCGCGCATCGACCGATCACGGTTCCACGAATCCTTGATTGTGCGGAACGCGAAACTCATCTGGGTCATATCACCGCGACGCATAGCCGACAGAACGCGCTGCGCGTCGGGATTCATCGGATCAAGGTCTGCTTCCACGCGGAGACCGCGCTC